>ERZ772863.121-NODE-121-length-104205-cov-21.095900_pt1 | contig 104205 bp, 86 predicted proteins | sample MGYA00512134_ERZ772863 | MGnify/ENA primary metagenome ERZ772863 (study PRJEB29015, sample SAMEA2737659) | human gut metagenome | biome: human gut; feature: human-associated habitat; material: faeces | place: China | collected 2012 ...
TAATGCCTTTGAGCCCCATGCCCGAATCGACGTGCAGTTTGACTGCCTTTAAGCGTTCTTCATGCGAATACATAAATTGACCTCCTGACACCTCTGTCAATTGGTCCAACTTTTTGTCCGCGTCCCCTTCGGTTTAAGGGTGTCGGAGCTCGCCCCGTAGGGGAGCTGGCGGCGGAGCCGACTGAGGAGGTTCATTTCCTTCGAGCGCAGCGAGGTTGTTTGGTATTCAGACCAAGTCAATGCTTATAAATGTTAGATAATCTTTTAACGGAATATCCCAATTGAAATAGGGCTGTGGCAAAATAATTAACCATTTTGTCACAGCCCTATTTCAATTTACAGATTTTCTGCTTTTTCTAATGCTTTCTCTCCTGCATCAATGACCCTATCCACACTGATTTCAGAAATAGGCACATAATTGCCTGATGCAATCGTTTTATTCACATGCTCGGGTCCCTCAGGCATATCCCATGAAGAAATTGCCTGTGAACAAGGTCCCAATGGATGATGGAACTTTGCATTGCTCGGTCCGAACATGGAAATAGTCGGGATACCGCGGCTGTCTGCTACATACATGGGTCCGCTGTCATTGGTAAAGAAAATGGAGCAATGACCGGCCGCTGCAATAAATTCGCCCATGCTCAGATGGCCTGCCGCAATAACCGCTTTATCCCCGTGTTTCATAGAGGAAATAGCCTTCTGGATCAGCCCCAGCTCTGACTTGACGCCAAAGAAAACCGGAATGAATCCCTTCTCAAAGAAATGATCAGCGACTTTCCCATAATTCTCAGCGGGCCAGTTCTTTTCCGGCGTAGAGCTTCCCACAGAAAATCCGGCCATTTTTGCATTCTGCGGCAATTTCTGCGACTGGAAAAATTCCCTGGCTTTGTCTTCCCAGTCACTGCAGGTATAGGTACGCATTCCGCTGTGAGAAACATCTTTTACACCCAAAAGCTGCAGCACTCTAAGGTATTTGTCGACAGCATGAGAATTATACGTCTCAATCACGATCGGCTGATCCATGAAGAAGTGATCGATACCTGTTCCCTCTTCTCCCGTCCAGTACTTGGGATGCATGGCAAGACCCATCAGCGTAGTCCTTGATGTCCCATGGAGAGCCATCAGGACGTCCGGCTTCAATTTTCCAATTTGCCGCCCGATATTCCAGGTAGCCATAAGCCCCTTATCTTTTCCATTCCTGTCGACAGGAATAATTTCATCGATGTTGGGGTTGTACTTCACGGATTCCTGGAATCTGGAGTCCATGACAAGGACGATCCTGGAGCCTTCTGCTTCTCTTCTCAGCACTTCAAGAAAAGGAGTAATGGAAACCATGTCTCCAAAATACAGCATATACATAATAACAATCGTCTTGTTTTTCAAATCGACACGGCGGGCAGAGTTTTTCATTGCTTTTCCCTTTTTATTTTCTTAATGACTCCTGTTGTTGAATAACCATCGACAAAGGGGAGAATTTCCACAGATCCTGCATATTGCCTTCCGGCAACTTCTTCTGCCTTATAATCCCCGCCTTTGACAAGGATATCCGGTTTCAGATGGGTCAGAAGTTTTTCAGGAGTTTCTTCTCCAAAGACAACGACATCATCAACGCAGCGAAGAGCGGCAAGCATAAAGCTCCTGTCATTTTCACGGTTAACCGGACGGTCTTCCCCTTTGAGCATTTTGACTGAGTCATCGGAATTCAATCCCACAATCAGGTGGTCGCCAAGGGAAGCCGCCTTCTGCAGATAGGTGACATGGCCTCTGTGAAGGATATCGAAACATCCATTGGTAAATACAACGGTCTCTCCTCTTGCTTTCCAGAGATTTACCTTGTTTTCCGCTTCCTTCCACGTCAGAGGGAGGTAATCAAGGCGGACCGGCTCATTATCACGCCATGCATCAAGGACTTCTTTCCTTTCGACCTGATAAGTTCCTACATGTGAAACAGCGATGCCCGCTGCGCGGTTTGCAAGTTCCAATGTCGTTTCCATATCAATGCCAGCGGCTGCACAGGCAGCTGTAACAGCCATGACAGTATCTCCTGCGCCCGAAACATCAAAGACATCCTGCGCAACGGATGCTCTATGAATAGCCCCGCCATCCATAATGCAGGTGATTCCGCGCTCGGATCTTGTTACGAAGAGATATTTCAAGTGGAATTTCTCCCTGATCCTCTTTCCTTCCGCCTCTATGGGAGCGCTTTCATTAGGGATGCTCTTTCCGGCGCAGTCAGAAAGCTCTTTCAGATTAGGCGTGATTCCATAAGCGCCGTCATACTTTTCCCAATCACTGCCCTTAGGATCGACAAGAACAGGAACATTGTATTCATTGGCTTTCTTTATGATTTTCTGAGACAGTATGTCGTCGATCATTCCCTTGCCGTAATCAGAAATGACGACACAGTCCAGTCCCGCTTTTAAAAGCCCGCAAAGCCATTCCATAACGCTTTCGCATTCATCGTCAGTGAGCTTTCTGGTTCTTTCATAATCAAGCCTCATCATCTGCTGGCCTGCGCCCAGAATGCGTATTTTAGCTGTCGTCTGGTAATCATCAGACACAAGAATCCCATTAGAGTCAATTCCTGCATTTTTTAAAAGGTCAAGAAGCATTTTCCCATTCTGGTCATTCCCAACTATGCCGGAAACGAAAACCTGACAACCAAGTGATGCCAGATTGGCCGCTGTATTGGCAGCCCCGCCCGGCACGTTTCTTTCCCCTTTGACCAGATTGACCGGTACAGGCGCTTCAGGAGAGATGCGGTTCACGCTCCCTGTCACGTACTGATCCATCATTACATCACCGATTACGGCTGCCTTTACTTTCAGAATATCTTCACTAAGAAATTTTTCTCCGTCTTGTCTCATGGTTCCCCTGCCAAAATCAAATACAAACTATGTTTCCTATATTATCTCATTGCTCTTTTATGCATTCTTTAATGAGCTTGTCCCAGGAATCCCACACCACTTCCGGTGCATATGGTTTCATTGATTCTCTCGCTCCCGTTCCCAGTTTCCTTCTAAGTTCGCTGTCCTTCATCAAGGATGCCAGTGCTTTTGAGAACGCTTCTGCCCCGTCAGGAACAAGAAATCCATTGACCTGATCCTTGATGAGTTCATTGACGGAAGAGCAGGATGCAAAGCCTACTGCCGGAATTCCAACGCCCATCGATTCAGAAAGCGCCAAAGGGAAACCTTCATGATGGCTTGGGAATGCAAATATATCTGCTTCCTGCCAGACTTTTCCCATATTCTTCGTAGTGCCGCGCAAGTGGACACGGTCCTGCAGTCCATTTTTGGATATGAGGCTTTTCACCATAGTTACATACGCTTTATCGTAAGTATCCCCACAGATGTCCACTTCCCAGTCGGGAAATTCCTGAGCAATTTTCGAAAAGGCTTCTATTAAAATATGCTGCCTCTTCGTCCTGCCTGTCACTCTTCCTACATTGACGATTTTGTGAACTTTCCTTTCCTGTCCGGGATCCACCTCCAAATGCGGGATATTTACAGAATTGGGAATATGCACAAAGCGATCGTAATCCAGGTATTTTTCTGCTTTTTCTATAAATGAAGGCATGAGTACCTGAATGAAGCGGCTTTTTTCAAGAGCCCTTTTTTCTTTCTCCGGTGAATGGAGGAATATTTCATCCGGATCATTGTGAAGCATGGAAATCACGGGAATTTCAGTATCCAGCCCTTCAAGAAGAAGACGGCCTGTCGGTTCCCTGAAGGAAACGATTACATGAGGTTTTGCCAGTTCAAGGACTCTTTTCATCTGAGGCTTTGCCTGGTTAAAAATACTGTAATTCCTGTTTCTTGCAGCTTCCTTGCTAAAAGCGCGGGCAATTTCCCTTGCTGCCTTGGAAAACAAGCCGGCATGAATTTCAGTCATTTCTTCCATTTTGAACAAGTTATAGAGTTTAACGCCCTCAGGGAGAGGATAGAAAGGATCCCCGCTCTTTTCATCAGCCATCACGACAGAAACCGTATATCCTCTGTCTTTCATTGCAGCTGCCATCCTCGATAAGACATGCTCGATGCCGCCGCTGTATCCTACAAATTTATGCAGATCCGCAAGTAAAAGATTCACGGACATACCTCCTCTATTAAGTGATTATTCCTTATGATAATAATTTTTATACCACTTGGCGAATGCGGCAAGTCCCTCCTCCAAGGTGGTCGACGGATGGAATCCGAAATCTTTTTCCAGATCATCAATATCAGCATACGTCTGATACACGTCTCCCATCTGCATGGGCAGGTACTCTTTTTCCGCTTTTCTCCCGATGGCATCTTCCAGAATTTCAATGAATTTCATCAGCCTGACCGGGTGATTGTTGCCGATATTATAAACCTTGAACGGGTCATGCTCTTCGTTGAGCTTCGGCGGATGGTTCAGCATATGGGAAATCCCTTCTACGATATCATCTACATAGGTGAAATCGCGAAGCATATCTCCGTTATTATAAACCTGAATCGTCTCGCCGTTGAAAATCTTATTGGCAAACTTGAAGTAAGCCATATCCGGCCTGCCAAAAGGTCCGTAAACCGTAAAGAAACGAAGCCCGGTAGCAGGAATCCTGTAGAGGTGGGAATACGTATATGCCATAAGCTCGTCAGACTTTTTCGTTGCCGCATAAAGGCTGATTGGGCGGTCCGTCGGGTCATTGACCGAGAATGGAACTTTTTCCTGATTTCCGTAAATCGAAGAACTCGATGCAAAAAGAAGATGCTTTACCGGATAGTGGCGGCAAGCTTCCAGGATGTTGAAGAAACCCACGATGTTGGACTGTATATACGAATCCGGATGATCGATGCTGTAGCGGACTCCGGCCTGTGCGGCAAGATTAACGACAATAGCAGGTTTTATCTCTTCGAAGAGGTGGAATACCATGTCCTTATCGGCCAGGTCTCCCTTTATGAAACGATAGTCCTGTCCTGATTCCTCAAGATCCCTGACACGATCTTCCTTAAGCTTTGGATCATAGTAATCATTCATGTTGTCATATCCGACAACATTGTATCCATCCTTAAGCAGACGTTTGCTTAAATGATATCCAATAAACCCGGCTCCGCCGGTCACAAGAATCGTATCCATAACAATCTCCTATCCTTTATCATTCTATGAACATGCATCGTCCATATTGTTTTATTATACCAAATCCACTGGGTCAAGGTACAAAGGAAATCAGGGATTAATCCCCTCAATTTCCCCAAACTTTGATAGCAGCTTCTGCCATGAGTTCCTGTCCCTTCTCGTTAGGATAAACCCCGTCAACATAATAATCATCGTCAAAGGGAATCACTTTTGAAAAATCAATCACCCGTACGTCAAGGCTCTGTGCCAGTTCCTTTAAGAAGGAAATATACGTCCTGTAATCTTCCTGATTGGCATCATAGGAAAATTCCGACTGCCATCCTGCCTCAACGCTTGCGCGTGTTACCTGAGGCGGGATGGCAATCGTCAGCGGCAGGCTGGCTGCTATATGTGAAATCCCCCTTTCCATATTCTTTTCAAGGGAAGAAAGCCTTATTCTGCACAGCAAATCATTGGTTCCGCCCATGATGAAAATTTCATCCTGACTTCCGGCTCTCTCAAGAAAAAATTCTGCCTTTTGAAGGATATCTGATGACAGGGAGCCGCAGGATCCAAAATTCCTGAACCTGATGCCATGTATTTCCCTGGTAGCAATCTCAAGCCAGTACCTGCCCTTCCTTAGTCCGAACCCTTCAGTCAGGCTGTCACCGAAGCAATTCATGAATAAAGGCGCCTGCCCTTTCCATCGATCTTCCATATTCACTCTTGTGTATAAAAAAGACTGCAGCCCATGAATGAACTGCAGTCTCATTTAAATTACTTGCTTACTGAAATTCCTTTTTTCGGTCTTTTGAAACCATGAATTCGTTCAATAACAACGAAGAGCATCGGTACAATGAAGATCTGGAATACAGTTGCAGAAAGCACGCCGAATACTACAGCAATACCCATTTCAGAACGGGAATTCGAACCTGCACCAGTCGAAAGTGCCAGCGGAATGTTGCCGAGGATGAATGCCAGGGAAGTCATCAGAATCGGGCGCAGACGAATCTGCGATGCTTCGATGGAAGCCTTCATGACATCCATGCCATTATCAACACGGACTTTCGCGTACTCGACGATCAGGATGGCGTTCTTCGCAGCCAGCCCGATGATGGTCAAGAGACCGATCTGGAAGTAAATGTCGTTATATACATGGAATGCCATGGCTGCCAGGCTCGCGCCAAAGAAACCAGTCGGTATCCCGAAGATGACCGTGAATGGAACCTTCCAGCTTTCATAGAGAGCTGCCAAAGACAGGAATACGAAGAGCATGCCGAGCGAGAGGGCATATACTGTCTTACCGCTCGCTTCACGTTCCTGGGCAGAGGATTCGACGAATTCGAAGCCATAACCATTCGGAAGTACCTGATTGGCGGTTTCTTCGAGCGCATCGAGCGCCTGCCCGGAGGAGTATCCATCCTTCTGCTGCCCGCCGACCTTGACGGCCGGGAAGTTGTCGTAACGAGTGATGACGGAGATCGCATTGGATTTCTTCGGAGTGATAAAGGTGGAGATCGGCACCATATTGCCCTTATTGTCGCGAACCGTCAGGAACTTGTTGTCCCCCGGGTTCGTGCGGTACTGGGTATCCGCCTGCGCGACGACCTTGAAGTTACGGCCATAAATGGTGAAATCATTGATCTGGACAGAGCCATAGTAGGCCTGAAGAGCGGTGAAGATATCCCCGACAGCCACACCATTTCGCTGTGCTTTTTCTCGGTCGATATCATAATTGTAGGATGGTGTATCGCTTCGGAAAGTGGTGTAGGCCATCTGGATTTCCGGACGCTGGTTGGCTGCGCCGAGGAATTCTCCGACAACGCGCTGGAATTCTTCATCCGATGCACCGCTCTTGTTCATGATATAAAGGCTGAAGCCACCGGAGGCGCCAAGGCCTGGAATCGGAGGCGGATTCAGCGCCATCAGAGATACCTCCGGATGGGTCGCCCCATATGCCATGGCTTTGCCCATAATGGCATTGATCTGTTCGTTTGGCGCTTTGCGTTCATCCCACGGTTTCAGTTTGATGAAGGAAAGACCCGCATTTGGTTTCTGCCCGCCGGACAAAATATCAAAGCCGGTGACGCCCTGCGACTGTTCGATCGCCGGATCTTTTCCCATATAATCAAGGTAATCGTTGATCGCTGCATTCGTTCTGACATTGACAGAGCCTTCCGGCAAAGAGAATGCCGTGATGAAGAAGCCATTATCTTCCTGCGGAAGAAATGCTGTCGGAAGCTTGAAGAAAATACCGAAAGCTGCGACCGTGATGACGACAAGAACAAGGATCGGAGCAGCGATCGCATGTCCCATCTTCTGCAGGATCGCTCCGTAGATCTCTACCATACGATCGAAACCATCATTGAAGGTATCCCAAAATCGATCGAGGAAGTTTTTCCTATTCTGCTTCTTCGGCGGTTTCAGAAGACCGGCACAAAGAGCCGGAGTCAGAGACAGCGCGACGAAAGCAGAAATCAGGACAGAGACAGCGATGGTGAGAGCAAACTGTTTGTACAGGATACCCATGATCCCGCCCAGAAAAGCGACCGGTACGAAAACCGCAGCCAGAACGACCGCTACGCCGATAACCGGGCTCTGTACCTTCTGCATCGCAGCAACAGTCGCCTCTTTCGGGCCCATGTTGTTATAGCGCATTTCATACTCGACGGCTTCTATGACGACGATCGCATCATCGACGACCAGCCCGATGGCCAAAACCATTGCGAAAAGCGTCAGGGTATTGATGGTAAATCCGAGAAGCAGGAAGGAAGCAAAGGTACCAAAGAGCGATACCGGGACCGCAATCATCGGGATGAGCGTGGATCTCCAGTTCTGCAGGAAAATGTACACGATCAGTGCTACGATGAGAAGCGCTTCGACGAAGGTATGCATGACCTCCTTGATGGAGGCATAGATGAAGTCCGTGTTATCCGCGCAGATGACATAGGTCATGTCATCTGGGAAGCTCTTCGCATCTTCTTTCAGCTTCTCCTTGATCGCCCCCAGAGTTTCGAGCGCATTCGCATCATCGGTCAGAGAGAAGGCGAGGATCGCCGACTCCTGTCCCGCCGCACGGGAAATGAAGCTGTAGTCCTTTGCACCAAGCTCGATACGGGCCACATCCTTCAGACGAAGCATGGAGCCGTCATCATTGGTACGAAGTACGATATCGCCGAATTCCTTCTCCGTCACAAGACGGCCCTTCGCCGTGATGATGTACTGGAAGGAGGCATTCTGATCGACCGGAGCGCTGGAAATGTTACCGGCCGCGATCTGCTTATTCTGCGAAGAAACGGCAGAAATGACCTCGCTCGCAGTGATCTTGTTCTGCGACATCTTCGTCGGATCCATCCAGATGCGCATCGCGAAGTCAGAGCCGAATTCCTGTACGTTGCCGACGCCCTTGATGGACTTCAGCTCATCCAGGTAGTTCATGGAGAAATAGTTCTTCAGGAATACGTCATCATAAGTGCCATTCGGTGAGAGCAGGCCGACGACGAGTGCCATATCCCCCGAAGATTTCTTCGTGGAGACGCCGATGGAACGGACTGTATCAGGAAGCCCTGCATCGGCAGCCGTGACACCATTCTGTACACGGATGGTCGCCATATCCGAGTCCGTCCCCGTCAGGAACTGGACCGAGAGCGAATAGGAGCCATTCGAGTTCGATGTCGAAGACATATTATCAAAACCTTCGGCACCGACGACATTCTTTTCTATGACCTCGGCCACCGTCTGCGCTACGACTTCAGAGTCAGCGCCCGGATAGGTCGCATGGACAGAGACCTGAGGCGGCGTGATCTTCGGATAGCGGTCGATCGGCAGTGAGAAAATACAGAGTGCCCCGGCGATCGTGATGACAAGAGCCACGACGATAGCAAAGATAGGGCGTTTAATAAAGAAATTTGCCATAGCTCCTCCCCTTATTTCTTAGCATCTGTCGTGCCATGCTGCACAGAAGCGGCCTTGATCGCCGCCTGTTCCAAAGCCTCGCGCGTGGTTTCTTCCGGAGCGACTGCCTGTCCGACACGGACTTTATTCTGGCCTTCGACGATGATCTCATCATTTTCATCGATGCCGCTTTCGATGATGGTATAGATGCCATAGGTCGCACCGAGCTTGACCGCCTTCTGCTGGACCTTGCCATCGACGACGACATCGAGCATATCTCGGTTCAGGAGCTGTACGAGTGCCTTGGTCGGTACCAGGATACTGCCCTTGGCGATTTCTGCATCAGAAACGACCGTCGCATACATCCCCGGTACGAGCAGGTTATCCGGATTTGCATATGCCGCCTTCATGGTCAGCTGCCCGCCGGTCAGCCCCGGATTGATCTGGACGATCTTGCCGGTCTCCTGATAGATGGAGCCATCAGCAAGGCGAAGCTTCAGGGTATCCCCGAGCGTCTCCGTGCCACTCTTATTCTTGGTGAGCGAAAGGTATTCGCTCTCCGACATATCAAACTGAACATACAGCGGATCTGCCGAGGAAATCGTGACGAGAGGCGTCTGTCCTGCCGAAGCGAAAGTGCCGATATTCACATCATCCATGGAGAGCGTCCCGGTGAAGGGAGCTGTCACGATGGTATCGGAGAGATTATCCGATGCGATCGCTGCCTGCGACTGGGCTGCTTCGACGACGGCCTGATAGGACTCTGTCGCTGCCTTCTGCGCATCATAGGCCTGCCGAGAAATCGCCCCCGTCGCGATCAGCTGCTCATAGCGGGCGAGATCGCGCTTCGCATTTTCATAGGTAGCCGAAGCCTGCGCGACCTGCGCCTCTGCGGCTGCCAGAGAAGACGAATAAGTGCGCGTATCAAGGCGGAAGAGCGGCTGCCCTTCTGTGACATGGTCACCGCCTTTGACGTATTTTTCCATGACTGTACCGGATACTTTCGAGCGGACCGGCACCTCCTGCAATGCCATAATGGAGCCGGCATACTCTCTCTGGATCGGCGTGTCCGACTTGAACGGTTTGAAAGTCGTGACCTTCATCGCCTGCTGCTGCCCCTGCTGCTGTTTGGCCGACCCGCATCCGCCGGTCATCATGCCGGCGGAAAGCAAAAAGCCTGCCGCCATGGCAGCTGCCAAAAATTTTTTATACTTCATACTCTGCCCCCTTACACATACCACCTTCATCGTGCGGTACTGTAGAAATCGCTAGTAATCGAATATAGATTATAATAGCAAAGAGTTGACTTTAAGTCAAGAAGAGGTTCGTTCAATTTTCGCAATCACCAGCCACCTCTGATCCCTGACTTCTATTTCACACTCACCCATTCCACCGGCACCTTCACGACAGCTTTGCGAAGCTGCCGGCTGCCACTTTCTCCCTGGCAGAGCGGGCGATGGAGGTCTTCGGGGAAGAATACGGCAAAACGGCCCTTCTTGAAATGAATTTTCGTTTCCGGATCTTTTCCTGCTTCATAAAAATAAAGGTCTCTGTCCGGATGACTTTCTATGCATTTCCCGGCATCAAAAATTGTCTCAATCCCGATCCATTCTTCTTTGCCTTCCACTTCATACTGAACATCAATAAAATCCTTGTGCCCTTCAAGTTTCCTCTGAGCAGAAGGCTCCGTCGGTGAAGTCTCCACATTCATATTGCATCCTTTGATTTTATATTTTCCATCAGGAACGCCTGCAAAATCAAACTGGGAAGCTTCCTTGAGAACCTCGTAAATAAAATCAGGCATTTGGGCCTTGTACGCATCCAGATGTTTCATGTCTCCCATAATCATAATAATTCCACTTTCCTTTCCTACAGGTATCCCTTTAATAAAACAGCAGCTTCTATTGAGGATTTGACCTCAATTGCTCCCGCATTTATTTTATGATTCCCGAAAAGTCATCAAAAAAATAAATGTCTGAACACTTGCTAATGATTTATCTTAACACATTTTTTTACTCTGATGTAATAGCTTTCTTCCAATAAAAATTTTATTTCTCTTATATAAATATACGGCAAAAAGATGCCTAAAATATCCCGCTTGGTCCAAAGGATTGGAATCCTGAAAATGACATCATAAATTATTTGACACAGGGAATTGCCTATGATATAGTGCTAGTAATTAAAAATAAGCAATGAAGAGAAGAGTAGGCAGAAAAGACTATACCAGAAAGCTCCGGCAGATGGAAAGGAGCATAGGGATATTTGCTGAACATGGCCTCTGAGCTGGGATTGCTGAATAATGAAGCATCCCGGGTGTGCCCGATACAGCACTAAGGTATTAAGGCAAAAGCCGGCGTACCTGATGAGATTCATGCAGCGATGTATGGATAAACTTGGGTGGTAACACGAATCTTTCGTCCCTTTGGGGATGGAGGATTTTTTTATTGGTGTAGAAGGAGGTCTCCCATGCCTTTCTATAATGGTACATTATTTCAAATCAATGAAAAGGAAATGCTCAGATATGCAGGAATGAATCCTTCTTCAAAGGATTTTCCTCCCGAAGAAGTGAGTTCTGCGGTCAGAGAGGCGCTTGCCCTTGCAGAGCCCAGGGGAATCTGGCAGGTTCTTCCCTATGACAATAAAAACGGCATCATCTGCGGAGACTTCCCCATGAAGCTTGAAGGAAATGCCATCAAGCATCATCTTGCCAACTCTTCATCCGTTGCCGTCCTGGCAGTCACGGTCGGAGATGAGATTGAAAAACAGTCCGATGCTCATTTTAAAGCAGGTGAATATGTAAAAGGCCTCCTTTTAGATGCAGCAGCTACTACGTCTGTTGAACACCTGGCTGACCAGGTCGATGAACTTATCCAGAAAGAAGCTTCAAAGAATGGCGAGAAAACCGTCTGGCGCTTTTCACCAGGATACGGGGACTGGCCGATTTACCAGCAAAAGCAGTTCTGCCAGTTGATTCAGGCTGAAAAAATAGGAGTCTCCGTGACGGATCACTCCATGCTTTTCCCAAGAAAATCAGTTTCGGCCATCATCGGCCTTTCAGGCACGATCCAGAGGGATAAGCCCCCGAAGTGCTCCACATGCTCATTTCTAAACTGTCAATTCAGGCATTAATCGTAATACAGGTATAAGGAGGGTTTCATTATGGTATTTTTTGACGGCGGTATGGGGACGATGCTCCAGAAGTATGGATTATCAAATAGTGAATGTCCGGATTATCTCAACATCTCCCATCCGGAAATTGTCCAGCGTATTCATAAAGAATATGAGGCAGCGGGATGCCAGTTCATTACAACAAACACATTTGGCTCTTCCCCGCTGAAGCTTGAGGATTATGACCTTCAGGACAAGGTAGAAGTCATTACAGAAGCAGCCGTAAAGAATGCAAGAGAAGCATGCAGCAGCCGCGTTAAGATTGCAGGTGATATGGGACCGACCGGACGTTTCTTAAGTCCTCTTGGCGATTTATCATTTGACGAGGCATGCGAAAACTACTACCGTCTTGCCAAAGCTCTTGCCAACGCCGGAGCCGACTGCCTTATCATTGAAACCATCATAGATATTCAGGAAATGAAGGCCGCACTGATTGCCGCCAAAGCTGCGTCAAACCTTCCGGTCATCTGCCAGATGACGTATGCCGAAGACGGAAGAACCATTACAGGCACTCCTCCTAAAGCCGCTGCCATTCTTCTTGATTCCATGGGTGCTGATATCATTGGAGCCAACTGCTCGCTCGGGCCGGACAAACTCTTCAATGTTGCAAAGGAAATGATTGCCGCAACGAATAAGCCCATCATCATCCAGCCAAATGCAGGAATGCCCGTACTGGAAAACGGAGAAACACTCTTCCCGCTTTCTGCTGAAGACTTTGCCAGAGAAACAGCAAAATTTGCTGATATCGGCGTATCTTATCTTGGCGGATGCTGCGGAACGACACCGGAGCATCTTCATGCTTTAATCAAGGAACTTGAAAACAAACCAACTGTCACGCCTCCAAAGGTAAAGCCCTTTACTGCACTTACCTGCCGCACAGGCGTCGTCTATGTCGGTGATAATTACGCTCCCGTCAAGATTGGCGAAAGAATCAATCCGACAGGAAGAAAGACACTCCGGGAAGATATTCAGAAGGGAAGCTTCGTCTCCATTAAAAAGGAAGGGCTTGCTGAAGTGGCCGCCGGCGCTGACATTCTTGATGTAAATATGGGTGTCCCCGGAGTCGACCAGGCCGCCGCCATGGAAACTGCCATATCCCAGCTTTCCATGCTCTGCCCCGTCCCTTTCTCCATCGACAGCACGGATCCTGTCGTCATAGAAAGAGCCCTTAAGGTATATCCCGGCCGCCCTCTGATCAATTCCGTCAATGCGGCTGAAGAAGAGGCACTCGAGAAGATCCTGAAGCTTGCCAAGCAATATGGCGCTGCCGTCCTCTGTCTTCCGCTTGAGAAAGGAAATCTTCCTGCCACTGCCGAAGAACGAGTCAGAATCATTCACAGAATTGTAGAAAAGGCGGATGAAATCGGACTCAGACGCGAAGACCTTCTTTTAGACCCGCTGGTCCTCACAGTAGGGTCAGGAGAAAAAGGTGCCAGCGAAACTCTCCGCACCATCCGATTATATAAGGAAGAATTCGGTTTCCCCTGTGTCATGGGGACAAGCAATGTTTCCTTCGGTCTTCCTTCCCGTCCGCGCATCAACGCCGCATTCCTCACCATGGCATTTGCCTGCGGCATGAATGCCCCCATCATCAATCCTCTCGACCAGGGCATCAAGGATGCATTTATCAATGCAAAGCTCCTTCTTGGATTTGATAAAGGTGCTGCAAACTTCATCGCAGAAACCGCAAAGATGCCGGCGCCTGCCGAAAAGGCTGAAGCAAGCCAGGACCTTCCTCCCCTTGAACAGATCAAAGCTGCTGTAAAGAACGGCGAGAAGGAACAATCCGCCTCACTCATGAAGACGGCTTTAGATGCAGGCATCTCTTCGGAAACGATTATCAAGGAAGGGCTCACATCTGCCATGACTGAAATCGGTGACGGATATGGCGCTGGAAAAGTATACCTTCCCCAGGTCATGATGGCGGCTGAAGCCATGCAGTCTGCCTTCAGTGAATTAAAGAAGCTTCTTCCTGATATCAAGTCAAAAGAAAAAGGAACCCTGGTTATCGGCACCGTTCAAGGCGATATCCACGATCTTGGAAAGAATATAGTAGCTGCTCTCATGGAAAACAGCGGTTATAAAGTCATCGATTTGGGCAAGGACGTCAGTCCGGATGCATTTGTCAAAGCTGCAATCGAATACAAGGCCGATCTGGCAGGACTGTGCTCTTTGATGACGACCACTCTTCCTGAACTGGAATCTACCGTCAAAAAGCTGAAGGAAGCTGTCCCCTCTGTCGATATTCTTGTCGGCGGAGCCGTAGTAACACAGGACTATGCCAATGAAATCGGCGCCCCGAACTACTGCAAGGACGGAATTGCCGCTGTCCGCATCGCTGATCAGTTAATAGAAAAGAGGAATTCATAATGACAACACTAAGGGCCAAAAACAAGAATCACATCTTTACAATTACCGCTGAACTGGATCCGCCCAAAAGCGCTTCTTCTGAAATTACTGAAAAGCAGGTTGCAGAAATTGCCGATTACGTGGATGCTGTCAATATCGCTGACTGCCCCATGGCAAAGCTTCGGATGAGCCCGATTGCCCTCTCCTCTATCATTCAGCAGAAATACTGCGTAGAATCCATTTTCCACCTGACCTGCCGCGACCGCAACACAATCGGGCTTCAGGCAGAACTCCTGGGGGCCTATGCCCTTGGCGTACACAATATCCTCACTTTGACCGGCGATCCGCCCTCCATTGGCGATCATCCGGATGCCACAGGCGTATTTGATGTGGACTCCACGGGTCTTATAGAGATTGCACGCCGCCTTAATGAAGGCCATGACCTTAAAGGAAATCCGCTTGGCGCCGCAACAAACTTTTACATCGGCACTACAGCAAATCCAGGTGCTGACGACCTGGATAAGGAAATCCTTCGTCTGGAAGGCAAGAAAAAAGCCGGCGCGCAGTTCATCCAGACGCAGCCCGTCTATGAAATTTCTCAGGCTGAAAAATTTCTCTCCTATGCAAAAGACCTTGATCTCCCGATTCTCTTCGGTATCGTGCCCTTAAAGAGTTTCAAAATGGCCAATTACTTAAACGACAAGGTCCCGGGCATTTCCATTCCCCAGAGAATCCTAAAGGAAATGGAGACAGGAAACAGGGAAACGGGGCTTAAGCTTGCCTCTGAACTCGTACAGGGATTGAAGGATATCGGTACTGACGGCGTCCATTTGATGCCGGTCAATGATGTGGATGCTGTTCCTGTCATCGTGAAAAATCTCAAATAAATAACCAATAAAAAATGATTGCTCCCGTTATGGAAACAATCATTTTTTATTGGTTATTTTCGTTCTGTCCGCTTTTTCTCTGCTTCTTCGTCTTCCACCAGATGAAGCCATAAATCACCGTAACAAGGATAATGATGATCGTAAGCCGCATGGAATGTTCTTCCAGATTGACGACATCGTGCCCCAGGACAACTTCAAGCGCTGTCGAAGGCAGCTTGCCCAAAAGACAGCCGAAAGCATAGTCCTTGAACTTCATACTGGACAATGCGGCTATGGCCGTTATGAGGCCGTTTGGCATATACGGGATTGCTCTGGCCGCCGCAATTGCCTGCCAGCTTTCATAGGAATCCAGCTTTGACAGCGTCTTGCTCTTGTTGATCAGATTCATCGCCATTCCGCGGAACAGCGTACGCATGACATAGAAAGAAAGAATGACTCCGACTGTCTCAGCCAGCCATGAAATAATAACGCCCCAGAACAAGCCGAATATGAGGCCGTTTGCTGTGGAAATGAATATCGAGGGAAGAAATCCCACGATATTTATGATGACATCAATGAAGAAACTTACGAATGCTGCATAGATGCCAAATCCCTTGAGATAATGAATTGTTCCATGAAGATCGCCGTCTTTTGACAGATGATAGATTGTCGGATAGAACGAGGGGTCGATAAAATGGATTGCCGCCAGCATCAGGATCAGGATTCCCAAAAGGATCAGCCTGAATCTGCGTTCCCCTCTTTCATACCAGTTTCTTCTTCTCATCGACTAGAGACCTCGGATTCATTTTACAATTTCATCAACAACTTCCTGAATGGATTCTTTGATATTTTCCGGATTGATCACATCCGTAAAGCGTTTCTTCCTGTTTTCCAATTCTCCCAGCTGCGAAGGAATCGGAATCCCGGTATATTTCTTGATGGATCGCAGTGTATCATAAGGATTTTCCTCTGCCGCAATGCCAAGTGCCTCAGAAACAGCACCAGGGAATTTATAAGGATGCGCCGTACTGATAATGACGGTGTGCGTATGTCTTGTGACCTTGCCGCTGCGGCGGAGATTGTCATAAACAGCATATGCAACAGCCGTATGCGGATCCATCAGGTAATCATACTTTTCATATACATCGGAAATGGCTTTTCTCATGGTGTCAGAATCTGCCCAGCCACCAATCATTTCGCCTGATACCTTTTTACGCTCTTCCTCAGGAACACGGTATACACCGTTTTCCCTGAGTTCTGTCATGTCTTTCAAAACTTCATCAGACGATCCCGTCATGTAGTACAGGAACCTCTCAAAATTAGAGGAAATCAGGATATCCATAGAAGGAGATTCCGTCAGATGGAATTCCCTGTTGATATTGTATTCTCCGGTTTCAAAGAAATCTGCCAGCACCTTATTTTCATTAGATGCGCAAATCATCTGTCCGATAGGCGTGCCGATTTTCTTTGCAATCCATGCCGCCAGAATATTGCCAAAGTTGCCGGTAGGAACAACCACATTGAATGACTCTCTGGAGCCAATAGAACCGCTTCTAAGAAGGCTCAGCCAAATCCACACATAATATACGACCTGTGGAAGCAGGCGGCCGATATTAATGGAATTGGCGCTGGAGAACAGGACTCCCTTTTCAAGAGCTTCATCGCGCAGGTCACTCACAAAAATATTTTTCAAAGCAGACTGGGCATCATCAAAATTTCCTTCAATCCCCAGAACTTTGACATTTTCACCAAGCTGCTTCTGCATCTGATCCTTTTGCAGCGGGCTGACCCCGTGGGAAGGATAGAATACCATGATATGCACGCCTGGAACGTCTTTAAACCCTTCCAGAGCCGCTTTTCCGGTATCTCCTGAAGTAGCAGTCAGGATAAGCGTTTCCTTCCCATCCCCCAGCTTCTTCTTAGCATACACGAGAAGATGCGGGAAAAGTGAAAGCGCCAGATCTTTGAATGCGCATGTCCTCCCATGGAACATTTCGGCCATGGAAAAGGATTCGGACAATGTTTTTACCGGGACAATTTCAGATGTATCAAATGTACCGGTATATGCATCATGCGTCAGCTTGGATAAATCCTTCAGTGTAATATCCGTCAGAAAATGATGAAGTACAAAAGCTGCCAGTTCTTCGTAAGACATAGCTTTTAAAACATCAGCATCTAAAAATGGATCGGGCAGTTGTTCAGGCACATACAATCCGCCATCAGCAGCAAGCCCCTTCAGCAGCGCTTCTTCGGCTGTTACAGTCTCATTACTTCTGGTGCTTCTATAGTTCATAATACGCCTCCACACAGATAACTTTATACTTTATTTTATCATAAAATCTATCAATGGAATATAATATGCCGAAAGAATATAACGATTTACGATAGGCTTTGCCTGGTTTTATGATGAAATTCATAGAAGTACAGTTCATTTGCCGCTTTTCCTGTATAATTTTGCTTCTGCGCTGATTGTAGTGCCGCTCCTTATGCACTGGCGGAATCATTCGAATACATGTCCCGCTTTTTCAGGCAAAATAAAACCCGAAGCATTTCCATGCTTCGGGAATAGATTCTGGTGGATCATCAGGGGTTCGAACCCCGGACACCCTGATTAAGAGTCAGGTGCTCTACCAACTGAGCTAATGATCCGTTCAACGAATAGTATTATATCATTCCAATTTGTTTTTGTCAAATCTTTTTTTATTTCGGATTTGATCAAATGTACTGTTCGGAAGACGTAAGTTATTATAGCATGACACTCTTCATATTTCTAGTCCCCACGGCAAATTTTTTTTTTACAAATTTTACCGATTAATAATGAATGCCATACTTGTGTTTCAAAGCCTCTATATCTTCTCTCATTTCCTGGTCGCATTTTTCAAGTTCTGCTTTGATATACGGCAGATTTCTTCTGACAAGGGCCGCTTTTTTGGCACTTGCCATCTTGTAAACATGTGCCAGTTCCTTCTTGTATGAAGCCATGAGATCCTGCATTTCTTCATCAGTCAGATTCTCATTGATCAATTCTCTTGCATCCTTCTCATTTCCCATGACTGTCTCCTTTCAAGCCAAATAAAATGTAAAGAAAAACACTCCATAGAGGAGTGAATTTTCTCTTATATAAATCCGATCAAATCGGTTGTCATCAATGGAGCGCCTAGAGGGATTCGAACCCTCGCACCCGGTTCCGGAGACCGGTGCTCTATCCCCTGAGCTATAGGCGCTTAACGAGATTAATTATACCATAGATCTTACTGCCTGAAAAGGAACAGCCCGGGTGCCCTGCATCCATTATTTATTCATCTACATAGATTCTTGGAACCCGCTTCAGCCCGCACATGACTTCATGCGGTATGGTATTTACTATGGCAGCAATTTCTTCCGGATAGATCACTTCGTCTCCCTGACGGCCAAGGAGAACGACTTCATCCCCCACCTGGACATCATCACCAGCTGCAATCATCATCTGGTCCATGCATATGCGTCCAATGATGCGGTGCCTCTTTCCGTTGACCAGGACACTTCCCTTATTGGAAAGAGCCCTGTGGAATCCATCCGCATACCCGATCGGGATTGTTGCTGTTCTCATATCTTCTTCCGCTACATATGTCCCGCCGTAGCCAATCGCCTCTCCCTTGCGGAGAACCTGCACATGGGTAATATGGCTGATGAGGCGCATCGGATACTCCAGATCCCACATGTTGTCCATTTCATCGGAGGGATGCGGCCCGTAAAGAATGATTCCGGGCCTTGCCAAATTATACCAGCTCTCCGGCATGTCAAGGACGCCTGCACTGTTGGCGGCTGAAATGATAAATCCTTTCTCCAGTCTTTGCGGCATATGGGAAAGAGCTTCCTCAAATTTTTCCAGCTGCTTTCTTGCTGTAGTTTTATCATGGATATCCGCTTTTGCCATGTGCGTAAAAGTGCCATGGATATGGATATGCGGATATTTCTTTAATTTTTCAAGGAAGCCCTCTACATCTTCAGGATGCGTGCCTATCCGGTTCATACCCGTATCAATAGGAAGCCATACCTCAAGTATTTTCCCCTGGCTCTCTGCCGCTTCTTCGAAAGGTTCCAGTTCCACTGTATCATCCACAGGAACAATTAAATCATACTTTACCGCTGTTTCTGCTTCTTCAGGAAGCGGAAGTCCCAATGTGAAAACAGGGCAGGTGAATCCATCCTTCCTAAGTGCCACGCCTTCTTCTACTCTGGCTACAGCAGCTGAGTTGTATCCCTCTTCAAGAGCAATGCGCATCGTTTCAGAAGCGCCATGACCATAAGCATCTGCTTTAACGACTGCTGTGCAATCCACATGCGCCGGCAAATGACTGCGGATAACCCTCAAATTATGACGAAGGGCACTGCGATTGATTTCTATGTAGGAAACTGACATATGGAATACCTCCTCCAAATAAAAAAGCACCTGGAACCACAGATTGGATTTGACCCATTACTGTATCTATGAAGCCCCAGTGCTCCCTTATTGTATTTTTACACCAATCAAAGTGCGTATAAAAATACGTCAAATTTATTTCTTCCTATCATAAAACAAATACTGAAAAAAAGAAAGATACGAATAAAATTATTATCGAGTAAAGATCTATTCATCGATAATGAACTGTTCAAATACGAAATTTCCCAAAGCAGCACCATGATACGTCATAAAAAGATGTCCCAAAGATTCCTTCAGAAGCTTCCTCTCTTTCAGCATGGCAATTTCCCTGCCGAACCAGTGCTCAATCGGAAATCCATACCTTTCCTCAAAATCCTGAAGCGGGATTCCCTCTCTTGTACGAAGATGCAGGAAGCAGTATTCTTCCATTTCATCTTTGACAGAAAGATTCTCCACTTCTTCCGGCGGAAGATTCCCAGACAGAACTTCTTTCTCATATAATCTGACGCCCGGGTTGTTTTCTTTCCTTGCATGTCCGATCCTTGAACATGCCGCGGGTCCCAATCCCAGGTAATGGGATAAATCCCAATACTTCAGATTATGTCTTGATCTGTATCCTTTTCTTGCAAAACTGGAAATCTCATATCTTTCAAGGCCGTAGTGAGGAAGAATGCGGCACATCATCTGATACATTTCCCAGCTCTCTTCTTCCGTCGGCCTTTTGAGGATTCCTCTTTCAGCCATCTGACCGAACTTTGTCCCGTTTTCAATGATCAGACTGTAGACAGACAGATGATTGATCGGAAGATGGACAGCCCATTTCAAACTTTTTTCAAAGTCAAGCGGTGTCTGCCCGGGAAGTTCATACATGAGATCGATGCTGATATTATGGAAGCCCAGACGATAGGCGCGCTTCACAGCTTCTTCAGCAGCCTTTGAATCATGCCTCCTGTCTATAGCCTTCAGCAGGTAATCATTATGTGACTGCACACCGACAGAAAGCCTGTTGATGCCCAGACGGCGGGCATTTGCCAGGTATTCTTCTGTCATGTCGCAGGGATTCATTTCCATCGTAATTTCAGCCTGATCGGAAATATGGAAGTTTTTGTAAAGAGCTTCCATAATTTCCGAAAGCTGCATGCCGGTCAGCGTCGACGGGGTTCCGCCTCCAAAGTAAATAGTGTCACAGACTCTGTCCTTAAAGCCTGCACTCTTCATTTCAATTTCACGGATCAAAGCTTCAGAGAATCTTGTATCCGGCGTTCTGCTGATGGAATAGAAATCACAATAGGCACACCGGCTCCTACAAAAGGGAATGTGCAGGTAAAGCCCGAGCGGCTTAGTCATCTTTGAGCACCGCCATGAAAGCTTCCTGAGGGATTTCAACGCTCCCGACCTGCTTCATCCTCTTCTTGCCTTCCTTCTGCTTTTCCAGAAGTTTCTTCTTACGGGAGACGTCGCCGCCATAGCACTTGGCAAGAACGTCCTTCTTGTATGCCTTGATTGTTTCCCTGGCTACAATCTTGCTTCCAATCGCTGCCTGGATCGGCACTTCAAACTGCTGACGCGGAATGATTTCCTTCAGTTTCTGAGCCAGAGTCCTGCCTCTCGAAGCTGCATTGCTGCGGTGCACGATAATGGAAAGTGCATCGATCAGCTCACCGTTCAGGAGGATATCAAGCTTGACTGCATCTGTCTTTTCGTATCCGCAAAGCTGATAATCAAGAGATGCATATCCCTTTGTGCTCGATTTCAGTTTGTCAAAGAAGTCGAAGATGATTTCAGAAAGCGGAATTTTATAATGGAGATCGACTCTTGTTTCATCAAGATATTCCATGGTCTGATATACGCCGCGGCGGTTCTGCACCAGTTCCATGACATTGCCGATCATGTCTGACGGTACCAATATTTCCACTTTGGCAATCGGTTCCTCAATGAAATCAATTTTCGTCATAGGCGGAAGTTCAGCCGGGTTGTCGACTGGTATCATCGTGCCGTCTGTCTTATGGACATGGTAAATAACAGAAGGCGCTGTTGTAATCAGTTTTAAATTGTATTCACGTTCGAGTCTTTCCTCGACAACGTCCATATGAAGAAGTCCGAGGAAGCCACAGCGGAAACCGAATCCCAAAGCCTGGGACGTTTCAGGAACGTATTCCAGAGCTGCATCGTTAAGCTGCAGTTTTTCCAGAGCCACTTTCAAGTTGTCATAATCTTTGCTTTCGATCGGGTACAATCCGCAGAATACCATAGGGAGCGCCTTGCGGTAGCCTGGAAGGCTTTCCTTGGCTCCATTTTCCTCTGTAGTGATCGTATCGCCGACTTCGCAGTCCTGCACGTTTTTGATGCTTGCTGCCACATAACCTACCGAGCCGCAGGAAAGCACGTCACAGGCCTTTGGAAATGGCGAGAAATATCCTACTTCAGTCACTGTATAGACTTTTCCGGAAGCCATCATGCGGATATTCATGCCCGGACGGATTTCTCCATCTTTGACACGCACATAGGCGATGGCGCCTTTATAGGAATCAAAAATCGAATCGAAAATCAGACATCTTAAAGGTTCATTGGAATGATCTTCAGGCGGCGGTACTTGTTCTACAATGCGCTTGAGAACTTCTTCCACGTTCTGTCCTGTTTTAGCGCTGACCGGAATGGCATCAGACATATCAATCCCGATGATATTTTCCACTTCCTTCTTGACGCGTTCCACGTCTGCACTGGGAAGATCCACCTTATTGATGACAGGAATAATTTCCAGGTTATGATCAAGAGCCAGATACACATTGGCAAGAGTCTGCGCTTGCACGCCCTGCGTTGCATCGATAATGAGGATCGCTCCTTCGCAGGCTGAAAGGCTTCTTGATACCTCATAGTTAAAGTCTACATGCCCTGGGGTATCAATCAGGTTCAGTTCATAGGTTTCCCCGTCCTCATACTTGTACATCAAACGGACAGACTGCTCCTTGATTGTGATGCCTCTTTCCCTCTCCAATTCCATGGTATCAAGAATCTGGGCTTCCATATCTCTTTTTTGGACAGTCCCTGTCAATTCGATCAAGCGGTCTGCCAGTGTGGACTTCCCGTGGTCAATATGAGCGATAATCGAGAAATTCCTAATGTGTTTTGTATCCATGCTGTCTCCTGTCAAACTGTATTCTTTAAAATTTATCTATAGAAATGCACCTGTGCGAAAGTGCGGTATTTATATGGTATTCCCCTGTTTCCTCACTCTGAGGAATGGTGAATGCTTTCCTGTATAGGCAGGCGCAATGATTGCCATGACAACCATCATGATTCCCAGAGACTGTATCATATCAAAGCTCATCTGGAAGAAGGCCCATGACATCAGGACAGAAGCGATAGGCTCAGATGCTGCCGTAATCAGGGCCTGTTCGGGCGAAAGGTACATCAATCCCGTATTATAAAGGAGAAATGCGGCTACTGTCCCGAAGAGGACAATCCACATGACACCTACGATTATATCAGGCTCGAAAAAAGCTGCCAAATTCATATCCGGAACAAATGCCCAGGACACAAGGCCGCCCAGAATCATCCCCACGCCCAGGATAAATGTACGGTTGATCTTGAGGAAAAGATGCTTCGGATAAATGGACGCAAAGGAATATATAACACCATTCAAGAGCGAGAGCAGTATGCAGATGACCGAAACATTCAGTGTCGCCGGATTTCCTCCGGTCACGAGAAGGAATGTGCCAAAGACAGCCAGAAATGTGGTAAACATCTTAGTCTCTGACGGCAGATGATGCTCCCGGATTGCCTGATAGCAGACAACCATGGCCGGACAACTGTAAAGGATAACTGTTGCAGTAGGCGCATCCCCATAAGCAATTGCTTCAAAGTACGTATAATGCATGAGCATCAGTCCTACAACTGCATAAATCAGGACATCCAGCCACAAAAGCTTATGCTCATTCATCGCTTTCATGCTGCTTTTGAATTTTCCTTCCCAAACGGTCATCCCTAAAAGGATGATTCCTGCCATGATCATTCTGAAAGCTGTCAGTTCCATTGCATTGATGGAACTCTTTTCATAAACATTCTGTGCGCCAAGACCGCTTCCTGCCCACATGACACCCGCGGAAACAACCATCATAATTGCCATTGGCGAAGACGAACCAGCTAAGAGCTTCATTTTTCCCACCTCAGAAAATCATTCCAACACCACATCATTTATGCTGAAATCCTAACCTTTTCTTTAACATATGCTCAGAACCAGGCGCTGCAATCGCAGCAAGAATAAGAATAATGCCAACTGCCTGAAATACATTGAACATTTCACTAAACAGGAAATATGAAGCAATGACCGATATAGCAGGCTCTACGGTAGCCGTTACGGAAGCCTCTGTCTCAGTAAGACGGCGAAGACCCGCATTATAGCAGGTAAAGGCAACTACGGTTCCGCAAATGACGATCCAGAAGATATCCATGATGATATCCCTATGGAAAAATGCCCCTATATCGGTAACCGGGTCTGCGGCAAAAGCAGCCGCAGCTCCACAAAACATGCCAATCGATAAAACAAAAGAACCATCGGGAAAAGCCATCAGGTTTTTAGGATACACAGCGCATACTGCAAAAAATACAGCTGATGCAAGCCCCAGCCAGATGCAGTCAGCAGGAACCATGATCCTGTCAAGATTCCCTCCTGTAACCAGAAGGAAAACCCCTCCTATGGCAAGAATGACAGAAGCGGCTTCTGCCGTACCAGGAAGCCTTCCCTTCCTGAAGGATGTCCATAGGATCACGATGGCAGGACAGGTATATTGTATCACGGTTGCGGCCGCTGCATTCCCGGCTTCTATCGATGCAAAGTATGTCCAGTGCATCAGCATCAGCCCGATGATCCCATAAAAGGAAAGCTTCGCTAAAAGAAATGGATGGTCCTTCAGGATACGGATGGATTTCACAAAATTGCCTCTGGCAATCGTGAGTGCCATCATGATCACGCCCGCACAAAACATGCGGAACACGGTCAGATCCATCGGGGTAAGGCTGCTCCTGGAAAAGAAATCCTGTGCCGCCAGACCACATCCAGCCCACATTGCGCCTGCTGTTATTACAAGCAGAACGGCAAAGACATCCATGGCCTTCCAACGCCTCCAAATTCATAAAATTTATACAGAAAAACCCGCCAAATGGCGGGTTCTATTTTGGTGGGACTATTTGGATTCGAACCAAAGACCTCTTCGATGTCAACGAAGCACTCTAACCAGCTGAGCTATAACCCCAAGTAACGTGTCATTATTATATATGATGCGTTTGTAAAAAGCAACTGAAAAATGACAGATAAAAAGAGATCATTTTACAGTTCTCCAAAAAAGGATTCCGCCCTTTTGCTGTATTTTCCCAGTCGCCAGTTTCCTGAGTTGTTTATGGCAATCTGCTAAGCAGAGATGAACTTCTGGTGGGACTATCTGGGTTCGAACCGGAGACCTCTTCGATGTGAGCGAAGTGCTCTGACCAACTGAGCTATAGCCCCTTGAACACGTCATATTATAGCACCGGTATTTCAGATTGTTAATATAAATTTCTTTGATGAAATTCCCCCGCGCAAAAGGACTGTGAATGGCATTCCCATTCACAGTCCTTTATTGCATATCTGTATTTTATTAATCTTCGAGACCGCCTCTGGCAGCGAGGATCTTCTCTGCAGCGCCCATTACGGCAAGCATGGTGTGTTCAAAAACAAGACCGCCTTGGAAGTACATGATGTACGGAGGTCTTACAGGGCCGTCAGCTGACATTTCGATTGTAGAGCCCTGGACGAAAGTGCCTGCTGCCATAATGATCGGATCCGTATATCCGGGCATGGGCCCCGGGACAGGAACGGCATCCGAATCAACCGGAGACCAGTTCTGCACGGCCTCGGCAAAGCTGCACATATTTTCTTCAGAGCCCAAAGTAATGGCTGTAATAAGGTCAGTCCTTAAATGGCTTGGTTCAGGAACGACGTCAAAGCCGAGCACCTTGAATACAGCAGCACAGAATTCGGCGCTCATCATTGCCTGACGCGTAATATGCGGAGCGAGGAAAAGTCCTTCAAAGAACGGGCGGTAAGAAGCAGCATAGGATCCCATTTCTGCGCCAAGTCCGGGAGCTGTCCAGACGTAGGAGCAAAGCTCGACAAGATCTTCTCTTCCGCAGATATAAGCACCCGTCGGTGCAAGTCCGCCGCCGGCGTTTTTAATCAATGAACCTGCCGTAATATCAGCGCCAAGCTCGATCGGTTCTTCCTTGCATGTAAATTCGCCATAGCAGTTATCGACAAAGCAAATCGCATTTGGATTCTTTGCTTTGACTGTTTCGATGATTTTCCTGATGTCGGATGGGAAAAGCGAATCTCTCAGCATGTACCCTCTGGAGCGCTGGATTTCTACAAGTTTTGTATTTTCATCAACAGCATCTGTAATGGCTTCCAGATCGTAAGTGTTGTTCTTAAGAGGCACTTCCTTATAATGAACGCCCTTGGATTTAAGATTGCCCGGTGCGTTTCCGGAAATCCCGATGACGCTCTGCATCGTGTCATAAGGAGCACCTACAGCAGATACCATCGTATCTCCCGGCTCGAGGAGCGCAAGGAGAACGGTAGCAAGCGCATGAGTGCCTGAAACAAACTGCGGACGGACCAGGGCGCTTTCTGCCTTGAATATATCTTTCCAGATTTCCTCGAGTTCTTCACGGCCCGGATCCCCATAGCCATAGCCATTGGATGGAGCGAAGTGATAAGCAGAGAGGTGGTGGTTCCTGAATGCTTCCAGAACTTTCTGTGTATTGTATAAGGAAATCTCTTTCATTTCATCAAAAACAGGCGCACAAAGAGCGAGCGCTTCTTCCTGCACCTGTTGAAGTTTTTCATTCATTTTCACTCAATCAGATCCTTTGTATTGTAGAAATAGCATGCTTGTAAATCAGCTGCGAACGATTTTCGCTTACAAGAAGCACGGTAAAGCTGTCAAAGGACTTTACCTTGCCCTTCAGTTGAACTCCATTCATCAAAAAAATGCTGACAGGCGCATTTTCTTTCCTGGCTTCATTTAAAAATGTATCCTGCAGATTCATTTTACCTTCCATCTTCACATTCTCCTCTAAAATATGAAATGACATAATCCGTGATTTCCTTACACCACGTGTCCTGGTTAAACTCATTTCTCTCATACCAGTGAATATACGGCATTCTCTTATACCATGTAATCTGCCGTTTTGCGAAATGGCGAGTGTTTTTCTGGATGAGAGCTTCTGCCTCTTCAATAGAGAGCTCGCCTTTTATGCACTGAACCATTTCCCGATAGCCAATGGCCTTCAGTGACTGGGCTGTTTCCGGAATGCCTGAATCCAGAAGTTCTTGAACTTCATCATATAATCCGTCCTGCATCATATGACAGACTCGCTTATTTATTCTATCATATAAGACCGCTCTGTCCATAGCAATCCCTATAACTGGACCATCATAAATGAGAGATTGGCTCTTTTCCGGGGATAAATCCCTGCCTTCTGCATCAATCAGCTCCAGTTTTCTCAGCATTCTCTGCGGATCATCAGGAATTTCCCTGACGCCTGCTTTCTTAAGTTCTCTTTCAAGGCCTTCTTTCCCATTGGCCAAATAAAAGTCATGCCACTTTTTCCGCTGATCAGACTTAGGCAGGAAAGAATATCCTTCCAGAAGCGACTGGATATAAAGCCCTGTTCCTCCCACAAGGACAGGAATTCTTCCTTCTTTATTTTCTCTTGTTATGATTTCTGAAGCTTTCTTCTGAAAATCAGCAGCGGAATAGGGTTCTCTGGGATCGATACAGTCGACAAGATAATGAGGGATTCCCTGCATTTCTTCTTTTGTCACTTTGGCCGTTCCAATATCCATTTCCTTGTAGACCTGGAATGCATCGCCGGAAGTAATGGAAGACCCCAGCGCTTTTGCAATCTCAATCCCGACCTCTGATTTACCAGAAGCAGTCGGCCCTAGTATGGTTATAAGCTTTTCCTTCATGATAAATCAATCACCCCGTATGCCGTGGTCTGCCCCTTTTTGGCTTCAATCCTTGTAAAAAAGTCCTTCTTGAAAAGCAATGAAAACGGGCGCTCCTTGACAATCACACGCGCCCTGGCCGCGCGCATGGCCAGCAGAATCGTCTCGTCATCAAGCTTGTCATAAGCGGCTGCTTCCCGAAAGCCTGTCATATCATTGACTTTTGCCTGCACAGGATGCCGGAACATAGGATCAAAGTAAACGACATCAAAACTTTTCTCTGGAATATTTTTCAGATATTCCTTGAAATCAGCATGAATCAAATAGATTCTCCGAATGGCATCCGTCAGCGCAGGGTCTTTATCCTGATAAGATTCTATGCCGGCCCTTCCTATTTCATAAAGCGCAGTGCTTTTCTCCAAGGCTGTGACGCTTCCCCTGTCCCCTAAGAACCAGGAAATCGTCGTGGAATCATTCGCATGGCCAAAGGTACAGTCAAGGACGCGGCAGGGTCCTTCCTTTGGAAGCAGCCTGCATAAGCGGTCCTCATTCCCCGCAAGAATCTGGCGCGTGCGGAGGACGGATGTCCCTAAATGAAAATGGTATTCCCCGTCTTTCGTCTTAAACGAAGGAAGGCGCCTGCCATAAATCAGGAAACCTTCTGCCTTGTACTTCTCTGCCATCTCTTCAAGCTTGTCTTCTCTCTCAAGGTAAGGGATAGCCAAAGCTTTTGCACGCTCTTTTGCCTTTTCTCGGATCAGTCCCGGAGCATCCGAGATTGTTGTTGCAGCAATCTTCATGGCCTTTTGAACAGCCTTCCCAGTTCTTCAGGTGTGAATCTTACAATCGTCGGTCTCCCATGCGGACATACAAACGGGCGAGACGTGTGGAAGAGATCTGTAATCAGTTCCTTCATCTGGCGGATATTCAAGGGATCTCCCCTCTTGATGGCGCCGCGGCATGCTGCATAGGCCATCATGCGGTGGCGGAGCGTTTCAGGTGAAACCATATCTTCATCGTGATAGGCGACTAAAATATCCCTTATGACGCGAAGGAGTTCATCATCTGCAAAATCCTCCGGCACTCCGGTCACGCGTATGACATCAGGTCCTGCCTGCTCAAATGTAATGCCCAGCTTGAGCAGTTCATTTTCATGATCCTGCAAAATCAGAATATCATCCGGCTCCACATGGATCAGATGAGGAATCAGGAGTTTCTGGACAGGAATTCCTTCCGCTCTTTCTGCAAGCTTATCATAACGAACGCGTTCATGCGCTGCATGCTGGTCAATGATGAAAAGATCCTTCCCATGCTGGCAGAGAATGAAGCAGTCTGCCACCTGTCCTAAAGGGATAACCGTTTCTGCTTCTTCTTTTTCTGATTCAAATAAGACGCCTTCAGAAATCGTTTTCTGATCTTTCGACTCCTGATGATCTTCCTGATCTTCTCTCTTGAAGAATGGCTTATCCGACAGGATTTCACGGCTTCCTACTGATGGCTGGAATGTCTCCCGCATCGTTTCAGAGTTTTTTCCAGTGCCGGAAGATGAAGATCCCTTCTGCTGCTGGCTGTATTCTTCAAGATGTGCTCTCCATGAATCAGGTACAGAGGGAGTCTTTGCCTCTCCTGTCTCCATAGCAAGCCCGATGTCGTGAAGAGGTTTCTGGTCTCCCACTTTCACATTGACCGGATTTACATCCATTTCACCAAGGACCTGATGGCCCGGATCCTTGATCATCTCGCGGGCAATGCTGTCTGCATCCGACTGGGATGTGAGCGTCCTTAAAACGGCATGGTAGACCGTGCGGAATGCCATCTGTTCATCAGAAAACTTGATTTCCCTTTTCTGAGGATGCACATTGACATCGATGCTTTCCGGCGGCACATCAAAAGAAAGGACAAGAAGCGGATAGCCATTCTTTGGAAGAAGTGAATGGTATGCATTGTCCACGGCTTTTGAAATGACAGAACTTTCAATAACTCTCCGATTGATGATCAGCGTCTGGAACTGGCGGCTGCTCTTTAAGAGCGATGGTTTCGAAATCAGTCCGTTAAGGAAGATATTCTCCCCTTCTTCTTTGACTTCAAGCATTTCACCGGCTGTCTTTACACCGTATAAAGCAGAGACAACGTCTAAAAGTCTTCCGTTGCCCGGTGTTTCAATGACGACTCTTCCATTATTGATCAGGCGGAAAGCAACATCTGGATTGGCAAGGGCCAGTTTTCCCACCATCGTATTGATTCTAGCCGATTCCGTTCTTTCTGATTTCAGGAATTTCTTCCTCGCCGGAACATTATAGAAAAGCTCCCTGACCTCAACCGTTGTGCCGGCTGGCGTTCCGGCGGCATGCACATCTTCAACAACGCCGCCCTTGATATCAATGACCGTTCCTTCAACATCTTCCGGTCTTCTTGTCGTGATGGATGATCTTGAAACGGACATAATGCTTGGAAGCGCTTCCCCGCGGAATCCCAGGGAGGCAATGTGATAAATGTTATCCACATTGGAAATTTTGCTTGTGGCGTGGCGGATAATGGACATCTTGGCATCTTCTGCAGTCATTCCAGAGCCGTTATCCGTCACACGGATGTAAGTCATACCGCCGTCTGCAATTTCTATTTCCACTTCATGAGCGCCTGCATCGACAGAATTTTCCACCAGCTCTTTGACGACATTGACCGGACGCTCGACGACTTCTCCTGCAGCAATCTGATTCGCCGTAACTTCATCAAGAACATGAATTAATCCCATTATCGGCTCTCCTTTGCTTCCTTACTCAGGCGGAATAAAATCTCCATGGCTTCAATCGGTGTCTTGCTCATGACATCAAGGTCTGCCAGTTCATTGATGATGGGCGATGCAAAAAGATCAAGGCCGGTTTCTCTTGCTTCATTAGAAGGAGCAGAAGGCGCATGGTATCCCTTGCCATCCGATTCCTCCAGTCCTTCAAGAATATCGTCGGCTCTTTTCAGGAGAGATTCGGGAAGCCCGGCAAGTCTTGCGACATGGATACCGTAGCTTCTGTCTGCGCAGCCTGGAACGATGCGGCGGAGGAACACGACATCCTTTCCGCGCTCCTTCACTGTTACCGTATAATTCTTGATCTTGCTGCTGCCATCTGACATATCTGATAATTCATGATAGTGCGTAGCAAACAAAGTAAAGCCATGAATCTTTTTGTCAATGTATTCGACAACGGCTCTTGCAATGCTCATGCCGTCATATGTGCTCGTGCCTCTCCCGATTTCATCAAGAAGAATCAGGCTGTTTCTGGTAGCATTGCGGAGAATATACGATACTTCCTGCATTTCCACCATGAACGTACTCTGCCCGGTCGATATATCATCCGTGGCTCCGATCCTTGTGAATATGCGGTCGACAGGAGAAAACATACCGCTTTTTGCCGGTATGAAGGATCCGATCTGCGCCATAATCGTCAAAACGGCAACCTGACGCATGTATGTCGACTTGCCCGCCATGTTGGGCCCTGTGATAACCAGGATTTCCTGATTATCATGATTCAGTTCTGTATCGTTTGGTACAAACATTTCATGATTGAGTGCATGTTCTACCATCGGATGCCTTCCATCAGAAATGGAAATGCGGCCTTCCTTCTGCGGGAGGATCTGCGGTCTTACATAACGGTCCTTCAGAGCTGCCCTTGCAAGGCTTGCTATGCAGTCAATACCCGCCAGAGCAGAAGCTGTTCTCTGCATGTCCGGAATTTCCGGGCGTATTTCCGCTTTGACCATCTGGTAGATCTTAAGTTCGAGCTCTTCGGTCTTTTCCTTGGCGGAGAGCGCTTTAGCCTCGAATTCCTTCAGCTCGGGGGTAATATATCTTTCCGCATTGACCAGCGTCTGTTTTCTCACATAATACTCGGGAACAGGAATCTTATTGGCATTGGAGATTTCAAAGTAATAGCCAAAGACATTATTGAAGCCAATCTTCAGCTTGATGCCCGTCTTCTCTTTTTCCTCTTCTTCCAGCTTTGCTATATATTCCTGGCTGTCTTCCGACAAAGAGCGGATTTCGTCAAGTTCCTCGGAAAAGCCCTTCTTTATGTACTTGCCGTCCTTGATATTCCCTGTGCCGTTTTCATTCATCGCACGATCCAGAAGGTCAAAAACGGCTTCATGCACTTTCATCTGTCCGTTCAGCTTTTTCAGGATGACTGAACTGGAAGATGCAAGGAGATTCTTGATCTGCGGCACAATCTTGAGCGTTGCTTTGAGTGCCAGCAAATCCTTCGGCGAGGTGACATTGGCTTCGATACGGCCAAGGATTCTTTCAAAGTCAAAAACCTGAGAAAGCAGCTCCTCGAGCTGTGTCAATTCCATGGCATGATTCGTAAGTTCTTCAATCCCGTCCTGACGAAGGATGATTCCATTCACATCCACCAGAGGCCTTTCAAGCCAGCGGCGCAAAAGTCTTGCCCCCATTGCCGTATGCGTGTGGTCAAGAAGCTCAAGAAGTGTCCCTCTTCTTCCGCCGTCCCTCATATTCCTGGTGATTTCAAGATTCCTGATGCACTGGTCGGAAAGAATCAGCGTATGATCTTCCCTGATCGGCTGCACGGAATGGAATTCCGGCAAGTTGTCTCTCATGACATTCTGCAGGTAATCCGCCAGGTATCCAAAGGCCATGCGTACATTTTCATTCTCAATCGATTCCGCGATTGAAGGTGTCTTGCACGTTTCATCCGTTTCAGGCATTCTCGTGACAAGACAGCTTCCAAGGCGTGATGAACAGAAGGATGTCAGCTGGCGGTAGAAATCATCAGATACGCCGCATACGAGTTCTGCCGGATTATATACAGAAAGGACATCCAGGAAATCGTCCTGCTCCTTTTTCAGATTCCAGATCCCCCACCAGCTTTCGCCTGTTGAAATATCACAGAGGACCATATGGATCTTCTTGTCTTTCTCAAGCAGACAGGCCAGATAGTTGTTGGATTTATCCGCAATGGCATTTTCAAAGAGAATGGTTCCCGGCGTAATGACGCGGATGACATCGCGCTTAACGAGTCCCTTTGCCTTCTTAGGATCTTCAAGCTGTTCGCAGATGGCTACTTTATACCCCTTTTGAATCAAACGGTAAATATAAACCTCGGCCGCATGGTACGGCACGCCGCACATAGGAACGCGGCCTTCTGCACCTGCATTCTTCCCTGTCAGGGTCAATTCCAGTTCATGAGAAGCCGTGTACGCGTCATCATAAAACAATTCGTAAAAATCACCCAGACGGTAAAAGAGCAGGCAGTCCTTGTATCCCTCTTTTATCTCTTTGTATTGATCCATTAATGGCGTTTTAGCCAATCTCAATCACCTCTCGATCAAATGACAAGACAGAATTCAGATCAGTTCTCCCTTGAGAACCCAGGTCTGCGCTGTGTCAACTTTAACGTCAACAGTATCTCCGACGGAAATTCCTTCCTTGTACGGGAATAAGATCATTTTGTTTCCTGAAGTTCTTCCATACCAGTTCATCGGATCCTGCTTGGAAGGGCCTTCTACGATAATGGAATATGTCTTTCCTTCCATTTCCTTATTGAGTTCAAGGCTGATTTCATTTTCCACATCCATCAGTTCCTGCAGACGTCTGTGCTTGGTATCAGAATCGATCTGGTCTTCCATTCTTGCTGCAGGCGTTCCGGTTCTTGGAGAATAAATAAATGTATAAGCGGAATCGAAACGGACTTCCTTCAAGAGGGCCAGCGTTTCCTGATGCATTTCTTCCGTTTCCCCCGGGAAGCCTGTAATAAGATCTGTTGTTACGACAATATCAGGCATTTTGCTTCTTACGTAGGAAAGGAGTTCCTTGAAATGTTCAATCGTATAGCCGCGGTTCATCTTCTTCAGCATTTCATTGGATCCGTGCTGGACAGGAAGATGCATATGACGGACAACCTTCGACGATTCTGCCATGGCATCAATCATTTCGAATGTCATATCTCTTGGATGGGATGTCATGTAGCGTACTCTTTCAATGTCATCAATTTTATCGATAGCACGGATCAAGTCGCCGAAATCGGTTCCGTTCCTGAAATCGAGCCCGTAAGAATTGACATTCTGCCCGAGAAGTGTAACTTCCTTATATCCTTCATCGGCAAGAGTCTGGATTTCATTGGAAATGTCATCAATCGTACGGCTGATTTCACGGCCTCTAACATAGGGAACGATGCAGTAAGTACAGAACTTATTGCATCCCTGCATGATCGGAACCCATGCGAAAATCTTAGACTTTCTGACAGACTTCAATTCGCTGTAATCTTCAACGCTGTGTGGATTTCTTTCTGTCTTGACGACATGGCCGCCGCGTGCATTTTCCTTGGAAACGATATCTTTCAGATCATGAATATGGTATGGTCCGATAACAAAATCAATGATCGGCATTCTTTCAATCAGCTTGCCCTTGTTTTCCTGCGCCATGCAGCCGGCGATTCCCAGAAGCATGTCCGGGTTCTTGTCCTTCAGCTTCTTGATTTCACCGATTTTCCCATACACTTTTTCTTCCGCATTCTGGCGGACGCTGCATGTATTCATGATGACGATGTCTGCGTCTTCCATTTCTTCAGCCGGCCGATATCCCAGTTCTTCCAGCTGTCCGTTAATACGTTCTGTGTCAGATTCATTCATCTGGCATCCATATGTAATCGTATAATATTTTTTCCCCATCGAGAGCTGCTCCTTATCCACGGCAATCCTCCTGTATTATGTTAAATCAATTATAATATTATACCATATACAGGATATTCCTTTCATATAATCTAATTTCCACCACGCAAAAAGGAGCTGCGGCAAAATGAATTGCACATTTTGTCACAGCCCTTTTATGGGTTTCTGCTTACTTTCCAAGCTTCTTGAAAAGGCTTGCCATTTCAAGAGCATCCATAGCGCATTCAAAGCCCTTGTTGCCGGACTTGAGCCCTGCTCTGTTGACAGCCTGTTCAATCGTATCGGTGGTCAATACGCCGTAGAGAACAGGAATGCCGCTCGAAAGCGATGCCATAGCAACACCCTTTGTCACTTCGGTTGCTACATGTTCATAATGATCTGTTTCACCGCGGATGACTGCGCCAAGGCAGATGACAGCATCATATTTTCCTGATTCAGCCATTTTCTTGGAAGCCAGCGGGATTTCGAAAGCGCCTGGCACCCATGCCAGATCTACTTTATCCATATCGACGCCATGACGGGTAAGTCCGTCTACGGCTCCGTCAATGAGCTTGCTGACGATGACTTCATTGAAACGGGATGCTACGATTCCTACTCTGATTTCACTTTCATTAAAAAGTCCGGAAATAATATTCACTTTGAATGCCTCCTGTGCTTACTCTTTTGGTTCTTCAATATCTTTATCAAGCTTTAACATATGGCCCATTTTTTCCTGCTTCGTTTTCAGATAGAATTCGTCTTCGCGGGTAGGAGCCATTTCAATTGGTTCTCTTGATGCAATGGTGATGCCGTATTCACTGACATCTCCGATTTTCTGCGGATTATTGGTCAGAAGACGGATGCTGTTTACGCCCAATGCCTTAAGAATCTGCGCGCCTGTCATGTATTCACGAAGGTCAGCCGCAAATCCAAGCTTCAGGTTTGCTTCAACGGTATCATATCCTTCATCCTGAAGAGCATAGGCTCTGATCTTGTTGATCAGGCCGATTCCTCTTCCTTCCTGGCGAAGGTAAACAAGAACGCCGCGTCCTTCACGGGCAATCTGGCGCATAGCCTGCGCAAGCTGCTGGCCGCAGTCACAGCGAAGGGAACCGAAGCAGTCTCCTGTCAGACATTCAGAATGAATGCGGCAAAGGACCGGCTTACCGTCAGAAACATTGCCCATGGAAAGGGCTACGTGGTGTTCCCCGTTCATCTTATTCACAAATCCGTAAATTTCAAATTCGCCATACTTTGTCGGAAGCTTGGCATGAGAAACTTCATCTACCAGTACTTCGTGCTTTTTCCTGTATTCGATGAGCTCCTGAATATTGCCAATCTTCATATTCTTTTCTCTGGCGAGCTTGAAGAGGTCGTCCCTTCTTGCCATTGTTCCGTCATCATTCATGATTTCACAGCAAAGGCCTGCCGGTTTCAATCCTGCAAGTCTTGCAAGATCGACAGTTGCTTCCGTGTGGCCCTGACGTTCAAGAACGCCCCATTTTCTTGCCTTCAGCGGGAAAAGATGGCCGGGTCTTCTGAAATCTTCCGGTTTTGCTCCGTCCTTGATTGCTTCAAGCGCTGTCATGGAGCGGGCATAAGCGGAAACTCCCGTACCGGAATCTTTATAATCGATCGATTCCAGGAATGCTGTCTGGTGATTATCCGTATTATGGCGGATCATCGGTCCCAGGTACAGGGAATCAGCGATTTCTTCAGACATCGGCATGCAGATGACGCCTTTTGCTTCCGAAGCCATGCGGTTCACATTTTCCGGAGTAGCAAATTCTGCGGCGCAAATATAATCGCCTTCATTTTCTCTGGACTCCGGATCCTGCATGATGACAATGTGTCCTGCACGGATTTCTTCAATGATTTCTTCAATACTGTCAAATTTATAATCCATAACTTCCTCCATGCCCAAGGCTCTGAAGCATCCCCAGCGTCAACCCCTCGCCCGGTTTGTCTTTCATGAGCTGCTCGATGTACTTTCCTATATAATCACATTCGATATTGACCGGATCCCCTGGTTTTTTGTCCATCAATATCGTCTTCTCTCCCGTATGAGGGATAAGAGAAATGGTGAAACCCGTATCTGTTCTTTCCGCCACGGTAAGGCTGATGCCGTCTATGGCGACAGAACCCTTTTCAACAATATATCTCATCAGCGCTTTGTCTAATGTTATGGCAACTTCGATGGAATTATCCAGTTTCCTGAATGAAAGGATCTTTCCCTGTCCATCGACATGGCCAAGCATGATGTGTCCGCCCAGGCGGTCGCAGAGCCTGAGTGCTCTTTCAAGATTAACCGGTGATCCCGGCCGGCAAATAGAGAAGGATGTTCTTCTCAAAGTTTCAGGCGTAACATCAGCGTCAAAAGAATCCTGATCCATCCTTGTAACGGTGAGACAGGCGCCATTGACCGCAATGCTGTCGCCAAGCTTGGTCCCTTCCAGTACAGTCCTGCAGGATATAGTCAGCGTGCAGCTGTGTCCGGATCTTCTGATCTGCCTGATATGGCCGATTTCCTCAACAATCCCGGTAAACATTCTTATTCACCCTTTTCATCCTCTCCTTTTTCGATAGGGAGATCTGATGCAGGTTCATCATGAGCTTCTTCTGATTTCTCAGGTTCTTCTTTAGGAGATTCCTCTTTGTGATCTACATAACCTTCAATGATGAGATCGGAGCCTGACATCAATGTCGTAATATTTTTCAGCCTGACTGCTTCCGGTATGGTATCTGCGCCTTTTCCTCCAAGGAGGCCCGGTGCATCTTTTCCGCCAATCAGGATAGGAGCTGCATAGATTCTTACCTTATCAACGATTCCTGCCTCAAATGCATCTGCAGCAAGGGTTGCGCCGCCTTCCAGAAGGATGCCGTCGATTCCTTTCAAGGCAAGTCCTGTCATAGCAGCGGAAAGGTCTACCTTTCCCTTGATATCGCCGTCTGCGATAATGACATCAATGCCGTTTTTAATCAGGGCATCACGCTTTGTCTCATCGGCCGAGGTGGTCGTAAGGACGATGGCCTTTCCCGGTTCCTGGAATACCTTTGCCTTTAGCGGAACGGATAGATTGCCATCTACGATAATTCTTACCGGATCGATCATCCCTTCCGTGCGGGATGTCAAAAGCGGATTATCGGCCAGTATAGTGCCGGCTCCCGCCATAATTCCTGCATAGCAGCCGCGGAGAACGTGAACCTCCTCGCGTGAATCTTCGGAAGAAATCCACTTGGATTCACCGGTATGGCAGGCTGTTTTTCCATCCAGGGACATGGCCGCTTTGTAAAGGACAAAAGGTTTATGCTTCTGGATGTACTTCAGGAAAACTTCATTGAGCTCTTTTGCTTCTTTTTCCATGACGCCGACAGTAACAAAAATGCCCGCATCCCTTAATTTCCTGATTCCCTTTCCTGCTACGAGCGGATTGGGATCGACCATTGCCGTGACAACGCGGTCGATGTCTTTTTGGATAATGAGATCCGCACACGGCGGCGTCTTCCCGTAGTGAGAGCAGGGCTCCAGACTGACGTACAAAGTCGCCCTCTTCGGATCTTCTGTGCAGTTATTAAATGCATTCACTTCTGCATGAGGGCCGCCGTACTGTTCATGCCAGCCTTCACCGATGACACGCCCGTCCTTGACAATGACAGCACCTACCATTGGATTCGGGCGCGTATGCCCCATTCCCCTGACTGCCAGTTCCAGAGCGCGGGCCATGTACTTTCTATCTTCATCAATACGCAAAAAATCCACCTCCCTTTCGTTCCAGGGAGGTGGATTCCTAAGAATCTTATCCACTCTTCTTTCATCCGGACTATACCGTCGGCTCTGGATTCACACCAGATCTTACCAAGCGAAATTGGTTCGTGGGCTGTCACCACCGGTGGGGACTTCCACCCCGCCCTGAAGAGATTAATCTATTCTTATTTATTATAGCAGAACGATGTATAAACACAATAGTCAGCCTGTCATCCAAAGACCTTGTCCGTTTATTTTCCCATCATGGAAAGAACTGCGTCTTTTACATCACGGCTGATATCATCAGGACTTCTAAGTTTTTCTTCTTCCACGCAGGAAATCTTCTTCCAGCCATACAAAGCAACCAGCTCCTGATAGGCTGCATGACATTTCTTCAAATAATCCAGATGCTGTTCATGAATATCTGAGGAACCGCCCTTTGCCGCTCTTTCCCTGATCAGCCTTTCTGAAATGGCCAAAGGGATATCAAGCAGAATGACCAGATCAGGCCTTGGCAGTTCAAGTTCTCCATACTCGGTCGCCTCAAGCCATTGAAGGAACTTCTTCCTTTCTTCTGCCTGATCATACTTTGTCATCTGATGCACCATATTGCTTGTCGTGTACCGGTCTGCAATGACAATTCCGCCGTTTTCATAAAACTTTTTCCACTTGGTGCGGAAGGAAGCAAACCTGTCGACGGCATAGAACAAGGATGCTGCATACGGATTCACATCCATCGGATCTTTACCGAAATCTCCGCGAAGGTACATTTTCACAAGAGCGGAAGATTCACTTTCGTAATCAGGAAAGGAAATATGCATGACATCCTTCCCGAGACTTATCAGATTCTGCTCCAGAAATTCTGACTGCGTTGCTTTCCCGCTTCCATCAATTCCTTCAAGAACGATTAAGTGTCCTTTCATTCTTTCACCTCCAGAGCTCAATTGGCCCAGTCATCAAAAACAGCCGCCCATGCAGGCGGCCGCTTTCATTCAGGCTTTTCTCTTTGGATTAAAGAGGTTCATTGCGCGATCCACGCCGCTTTCCAGTGCGGTTTCAATGGAATCCGCGGTTTTTATCTTTGCCTCTTCGATTTTGGCAATATCTTCTCCGTAAGGACGGCCCAGGACATGCTCTATGACTGTGTGTCCATCCTGAGGATGACCCACGCCAATTCTGAAGCGTGTGAATCCTTCACTTCCCAGATGAGCAATCAGAGATTTGATTCCGTTATGGCCTCCTGCGGAGCCTTTTTTGCGAATTCTTACTTTTCCGGGCGGCAAATCAAGATCATCACAGATGATATAAATATCATCGAGACCGACCTTGTAATAATTGGCAATGGCTCCCACTGCTTCTCCGCTGTTATTCATATAGGTCAGCGGTTTGACAAGAAGAACCTTTTCCCCGTTGACAACAACAGCTGCTGTTTCCGCCTTCATCGTTTCTTTCCATGCAGAAACATTCCAGCGTTTTGCCAGAATATCAATGACATCAAACCCCATATTATGGCGGGTGTGTTCATATTCCTTGCCCGGATTTCCGAGTCCTGCTAAGATCTTCATTATTTATCGAAGAGCTGGCTGACGGATGCATCATGGAAAATGCGGAGGATAGCTTCGCCAAGGAGCGGAGCAATGGAGAGAACCGTCAGTTTATCCTGGATTTTTTCCGGAGGAATCGGAAGAGAATTGGTAACAATCAGTTCCTTGATGTTGGAATTCTTGATTCTTTCGGTAGCCGGATCTGTCAGTACCGGATGGCAGACTGCAGCATATACGCCTTTAGCGCCATATTCGGCAAGAGCTTTGGCACCTTCGCAGAGGGATCCTGCTGTATCAACGATATCATCAACAACGAAGCAGTTTCTGTCTTTTACGTTGCCGATGATGTTCATGACTTTAGCAACGCCCGGTTCCGGACGTCTCTTTTCAATGATGGCGATCGGAGCACCTACACGGTCAGCCAGTTCTCTGGCTCTTGTTACGCCGCCAAGGTCAGGAGAAACGATGGTCAGGTTTTCCAGATTCTTGGATTTTACATAATCTGCCAGAAGAGATGCGGACATCAGATGATCGACAGGAACATTGAAGAAGCCCTGGATCTGTCCTGCATGAAGGTCCATCGTTACAACTCTTGTCACGCCGGCAGTGGACATGAGATCGGCAACCAGCTTGGAGCTGATCGGTTCACGGCCTCTTGTCTTGCGGTCCTGACGAGCATATCCATAATATGGAACAACAACAGTGATGTGGCGTGCAGAAGCTCTCTTGAGCGCATCAACCATAATCAGCATTTCCATCAGGTTATCATTAACCGGAGCACCAGTCGGCTGAATGATAAAGCAGTCCTTACCACGGACGCTTTCATTAATCATGACCTGTATTTCTCCATTATTGAAGCGGCCGCAGATTGCTTTACCGAGCGGGACTCCAATGTAGTCAGAAATTTCCTTTGCCAGAGCCAGATGCGCGGTACCCGTAAAAATCTTCAATTTAGAAGTGTCTTCCATGTCCATTTGCTGATTCTCCCTTTCCTTTCACATAGATGAAAGTTAAAAATTTATATGGAATTGCTGATTTGTCCCTAACCGGACTATTCCATTTCATTATATACCAGTTTCACTTGGATATCTGAAAATTTTTATTACTTTTTTGAAATTTAATCATAACAAAAGATTCACAAATTCACAGTGTCAAGGAATTAATCTTTGTAAGTGTCATCCTTGACCCAGTCTTCGATATTTCTCTGCTTTGCGCGTGCAACAGAAAGCGCATTGGCAGGAACATCTTTTGTTATGGTAGACCCTGCTGCCGTAAAGGCGCGTTCTCCGATATGAACGGGAGCCACAAGGTTTGTATTGCATCCGATGAAAGCGTGATCATCAATTTTGCAGCGGTGTTTTTCCTTGCCGTCGAAGTTGACGGTAACGGTGCCGCAGCCGAAATTCACATTTTCGCCGAGATCGGAATCACCGCAGTAAATGAGATGCGGAAGCTTTGTGCCATTCCCAACAGTAGAATTCTTCACTTCTACGAAGTTTCCGATCTTTATGTGATCATGAAGGTCGGTATTTGGACGAAGATGAACGAAAGGTCCGATTTCATTATAAGAGCCGATTTTGCATTCATGTGCATAAACGCGGTTCAGATGAGTAAAGCTGCCGCAGGTGACATCTGTCAGCTGGGTATCGGGACCAATGACGCATCCTTCCCCAATCACGGTATGACTTTCAAGGATCGTCCCCGGATAAAGGATGGTGTCTCTTCCCACTTTTACATCCTGTCCGATATATGTATTCTCCGGATTTATGATGCTGACGCCTTCAGCCATCAATTCCTCTGCCTTGCGGAGGCGGAGAATCCTGTCTGCCTCAGCAAGCTGAATGCGTGAATTGACGCCTTCGGTTTCTTCAGGATTATCGCAGATCTTCGGAATGACTTTCTTTCCATCGCGGATCATGATGCCAAACACGTCGGTCAGGTAATACTCGCCCTGCGCGTTTTTGTTGTCAATACGTCCCAAAGCATCAATGAGATCCTTTGCGCGGAACACATAGGTCCCCGTATTGATTTCATGAACGGAAAGCTGCTCAGGCGTCCCGTCCTTCTGCTCTACGATGCATGTCATATTCCCTTTTTCATCACGGAGAACCCTTCCGTATCCGAATGGATTATCCAGAACAGCAGTCAAAACCGCAGCGGATGCTCCATTGGAAATGCATGTATCCGTCAGATCCCTGATTGTCTCAGCGCGAAGAAGCGGGGTGTCTCCGCAGACGACAAGAACATATCCTTCCGGATCATCCTTGAATTCAGGCAGCGCCTGCATGACGGCATGACCTGTTCCGAGCTGTTCTTCCTGATGCACAAATACGACTTCTTTATCTTCCAGGCATTCTCTTACAAGTTTTTCCTTAAAACCTGTGATTACGACACACTTTTCAAATCCGCCCTGTCTGACAACACGGATGACCTGCTCAGCCATCGGTACGCCGCACACACGGTGAAGCACCTTGGGATAAGCAGATTTCATACGGGTTCCCTGACCGGCTGCCAAAATGACGGCTGTCAACTCTGCCATACAACCTCCTGAACTGCAACAAAATGAAATGCAAAATACCGGAAAAGAATTTCCCAGAGCTTTTGTGTTCAAATAAAAAATTTAATAAAACCCATGAGTTTTATTTTAGCAAATGACACATCTCATGGCAAGGAAAACAGCGTATACATAAGAAAAAATCGTCCTGAAAAATACAGTTCATGAAAACTTTCCTGTGTATTGGCGAAAAAGTAAAAGCAGGCGGCCATAAGACCACCTGCCTGCTTTTATTTTATGAGATAGACTGTTACGCGCGGTTTTGTTCCCCACGCATATGCCTGATCTAATGTATCAACTCCGACATCAATAATCATGCCATGAATGGCGCCGCCGATATCATCACAGATAGCGTAGCCATATCCTTCAATGAAAACGATGCTTCCAAGCGGAATTACATTAGGATCGACAGCGGCGTGACCCTTCCCTGCAAAACCGCCAAGCGCCGTATGCCCGTTTCCATTCCCGTCATTTGGCGTATAAGCTGTTGCTTCCATGTGGAACACCTTGATATAGTTTCCGGTAAAGCACGGCGGATCATCCAGTCTTTTCCAGACATTGCTGTCTACGCTCCCCGTCCTTGCCAGATTCTGCTCAGCCTGGAAAGCTTTTACTGCATCAGCCGTGCTCTGCCCGTAAACACCGTCAGCCGTTCCGGGATTGTATCCATGCAGAAGAAGCTTGTTTTGAAGAAGAATGACCTTTTTTCCCGAATCGCCCAAAGCAAGGGAGAAATCCCCCGGCCTGTCTGCATAGGCCTGAGACAAGGCATCCAGTGTCCCTTCATCAATTTCTCCTGTTTCAGAAATTCCCTGATCTCCCTGGAAAGCTTTCACCGCATTGGCGGTAAGTCCGCCGTAAATACCGTCAACTGTCCCGTCAAGATATCCAAGCTTCTTCAGCTTATTCTGGATATCGAGCACCCGGTCTCCGCTGTCTCCGATTCCATACAAGCGGGATGGGCGGTTTGACCTGGCCTGGGCGCTCTCCTGACTGCTTTTCCCTTTAAGAGAATTGTATGTCATCTCATCAATCACGCCGGATACAGGAAATCCATGATCCTTCTGGTAAGCCCTGACAGCATTTTCCGTGTCCTGCCCGTAAACGCCATCAATGCCGCCTTTCAGATAGCCGGCTTTCTGCAGCCTCAGCTGCATATCAACGATGACGTCGCCCCTGTTGCCAGATGCATACACGACCCCACCCCCATTGCGGTAGCCGGAGTTCTCATTTCTTCGGATGGATGCAATGGTCGCATCATCTGCTTTCCCTGTCGCAGGAAGCCCGTGATCCTTCTGGAAAAGGAATACTGCTTCTTTTGTCGTCGAGCCGTAGTCTCCATCTACGGTTCTGGCTAAATAGCCTGCCTGGACAAGTGCATTCTGCAGATCAGCAACCGCGCTTCCACTCATACCTGCCGTCAGCGTTTCCGCTGAAACAGCCATGGAAGTCATGAGCCACAAAACGGCTGCACAGCTCCATTTATATAAGTCACGCACATCTATCACCTCCACGAACTTCTGTATTTTACCATTTTTCGCCAAATTTGTAAAAATATGCCTGAAACCCCTTGTTTTATAAATACAAAATCTTCTGATTTCCTTTATTCTTCACCGCACGATTTCAGAAAAATGCATCGTGGTTTGAAATGTTTCAAAATGCATGAAATATACAATGGCATCCCAAATTACCGCATGTTTTTGAGCCCTCATCCTGGCATGTGTCCATCCCACGCGTACACATGCAGCAGGAAAGCTCCTCTCCTTTCATGTATGCATTCCTTTCGCCCTGTATCTTTGGACTTTTACTGGCTTTTCCTTAACTTTTCTAATCCTCCCGTCATGATAAATTTATATTCATGATGTTGTACAAAGCGGCAAAACATTATATAATGAGTTGAATTTGTACATATGTATTGTATTAAAAGAAGAAGAGGAGTATGGTATGGAGTCATTAAACGACATTGTCTCATCAATCAACGGCGTCCTGTGGTCGTCAGTCATCATTGTCCTTTTGGTAGGCGCAGGCGTGTACTTTACCATCCGCACAAAAGCAGTACAGCTTCGCTATTTCGGCACGATGTTCAAACTGATAGCAAATACGGCCGGCACAAAAACAGAAGGAAATGAAATTTCTCCTTTCCAGGCGTTCTGCGTCAGTACAGCATCCCGAGTCGGCGTAGGCAATATTGCCGGCATTGCAATTGCTATTGTATCCGGCGGTCCCGGAGCTATTTTCTGGATGTGGTTCATTGCTGTCATCGGTTCGGCTACAGGATTTGTAGAAAGTACCCTGGCTCAGATTTACAAGGTTCCGCGTGAAGACGGAAATGGTTTCAGAGGCGGTCCTGCTTACTACCTGAAAAATGGTTTGGGCCACAAACTCTGGGCAGCTATCTTTGCCATCCTCATTTCCGTTACTTACGGCATGATTTACAACTCCGTCCAGTCCAATACTATTTCCCTTGCGCTGAACCATGCACTTGGTGCTGACCGTATGGTCGTCGGAGCTGTTGTTACAGTTCTTGCCATGGCTGTCATCTGCGGCGGCATGGGACGTATTGCCCGCGTCACTGAATGGATGGTTCCCCTCATGGCAGGCCTTTACATCGTTATTGCGCTTGGCATCATGATTTACAACATCACGGATATGCCGCATGTTTTCTACATCATCTTCAGAGATGCATTTGACTGGCAGGCTGCATTTGGCGGCGGCATGGGCGCTGCTGTCCTGACTGGTTTCAAGAGAGGCCTCTTCTCCAATGAAGCCGGCGAAGGTTCTGTTCCAAACGCAGCTGCAACAGCTGATGCCAATCATCCGGTTGTACAGGGCCTGATCCAGGCATTCGGCGTATATGTCGATACACTCTTCATCTGCTCTGCTTCTGCATTCATTGTTCTTTTAACTGGTGATTATGCATCTACCGGACTGACCGGTATCGAACTGGTACAGTGGGATCTGGCGCAGTACTTTGGACCTATGGCTCCAAAAGCCGTTTCCATCCTGATTTTCCTCTTTGCATTCACCTCTCTTATCGGCAACTACTACTATGGTGAAATCAATATCGGCCATCTGACTCATAAAAAATGGCCGCTGAATCTCTTCCGCGTACTGATCGCTGTCATGATTTTCTGGGGTTCCATTGCCGATCTTCCGCTCGTCTGGAATCTGGCTGACCTCTTCATGGCATTCATGGTTCTGACAAACGTTACAGCTATTCTCCTCTTATTCCCGCAGGTTCGTACATGCCTGAAGGATTATGAAGACCAGCTTGCAAAAGGCATCAAGCTTCCGATTTTCCACAAGAAAGTACTCAAGAACCAGAAGGGTATCGTATGGTGGGATGACGAGAACAACTTCAACGGCGCTAAGAAATAACGCTGTCCCCATCATTCTTAATAAGCATTTGAAAAGGACTGCTCAATGAGCAGTCCTTTTTGTGTTGGCTTTCTATTAAGCTTTCAGCGTACCAACGATTTCCTGAATATCCTTGACGCCGTTCTTATCGCACCATTCATCCATTTCATCGGCAATACGTTCCATGGCATTAGGATCAATGATATTGGCTGTGCCGATCTGAACCGTATCTGCGCCTGCCATCATAAACTCAATGGCATCGATGCCGGTCATGATGCCGCCTAATCCGGATACCGGAATATTGACGGCCTTTGCCACCTGCCATACCATGCGGAGCGCAACCGGCTTGATGGCAGGGCCGGCGAATCCGCCTGTTATATTTCCAAGAATCGGGCGTCTTGTCCTGACATCAATGGCAAGTCCTAAAAGCGTATTGACAAGGGACAGTGAATCAGCGCCTGCATCTTCCACCGCTTTTGCAATCGTGACGATATCGGTCACGTTCGGTGACAACTTTACGATAACTGGAAGATTCGTGCTGTCCTTGATGGCTCTTGTCACAGCGGCTGCCTGTTTGGGATCTGTCCCGAAAGCAACGCCGCCTTCCTTGACATTCGGGCAGGAAATATTGACTTCCAGCGCATCAACGCCGTCTACCGTCAGCATTTTTGCACATTCTGCATATTCTTCGGTCGTCTTCCCCACCATATTGGCGATGAAAGGAACGCCCAGCTTTTTAACCTTGGGAAGGTAATGCTCAATAAAGTAAGGAACACCTGGATTTTCAAGGCCGATGGCATTCAGCATGCCGGAATCCGTTTCAGCAACGCGTATGCCTTCATTTCCTTTCCAGGGAGTCGGCGCAAGGCCCTTCCCGGAAATGGCGCCGACTTTATTCATGTCGACGTATTCAGCAATTTCAAGTCCGAAGCCTACTGTCCCGGACGCGCCGATCAGCGGTGTTTTCATCGGGATTCCCAGGTAATTTACCGACAGATTTGTCATAATACTACCTCCTCTGCGTTAAACACCGGGCCGTCAGTGCATACCTTGTAATGGCCTTCGCCTGACTTCTTGTCGCAAACGCAGCCAAGGCATGTGCCAATGCCGCATCCCATTCTTCTCTCCATAGAGACTTCGCAGTATACGCCTGCCGTCTTTGCCATTTCTGCGGCAGTCTTCATCATAATGGCTGGTCCGCATACGCAGGCTTCGTCCACCTTTTCTTCAGCAAACATCTGAGGAAGCACGGAAACGGAGAATCCTTTGATTCCATAAGATCCATCATCCGTCGTTACGATCATTTTCCTGACCGTATCCGGGAATAAATCCTTCCAGAATACTTCTTCCTTATTTCTGCCGCCGATGACAACGGTCATCTGTCCAGGTCTTGCCTGTCTTGCCATGAAAAGGATCGGCGCAATTCCAATGCCGCCGCCAATGCCTACGATATGATCCTTATCCATGGAAAAGGATGTGCCAAGAGGCCCTAAGCTGTCTACGACATCCCCTTCCTTCAGATGGGACATGGCTTCTGTTCCTTTTCCGACGATACGGTAAATGATTTCAACGAGTCCCTTTTCAGGGTCCGTTCCCGCAATGGAAATCGGACGCCTTAAAAGGTAACGCGGATCATTGACTTTCATATGGATGAACTGTCCTGGCTTTGCTTCTCTGGCTGTCAGCGGAAGTTCAATCTGCATCTGCCAGATGTCCTTAGCAATCTTCTTATGAAGCCGGATAATTCCTTTTTCTACATAACCTGCCATGCTTTTTCAGTTCTCCTTCACATAATCCTGAATGGCTTCCACGTGATAGCCATCTCCGGTCGATGCCATGACACGCAGTACTTCCTTGGCTGTATCCAGAGAAGTAATGCACGGGATGGCAAGTTCTACCGCAATGCGGCGGAGGTCATAGCCTTCCTGTTCGATTTGGCTTCCATAGGAAATCGTATTGAGTACCATGTCTACCTTGCCAAGTTTCAGATACTTTTCGCAGTTTTCGCCCTTTTCATGGATCTTCTTGATGATTTCAACCGGAATTCCAAGGTTCTGGAAATAGGAACCTGTACCGGATGTACAGATCAGACGATATCCGAGGTTGACGAACCCGCGGGCAAGTTCAGCTGTTTCGGGCTTATCGCGGTCGCTGACGGTAATCAGGACATTGCCATGGGACGGAACAGTAAGATGCGCAGCAACGACTGCTTTGTAAAGCGCTTCCTGATAGGTGTGTCCGATGCCCATGACTTCGCCGGTGGATTTCATTTCCGGCCCGAGCTTGATTTCAACAAGTCCCAGCTTGGAGAAAGAGAATACCGGTGCTTTAACGGCTACATAGCCTTTGTCCGGCACGAGTCCGAGCGGAAGCCCTGTATCCTTCAGGGATTCACCAAGAGCGACTCTTGTTGCATATTCAACCATGTTGATGCCGGTAATCTTGCTCATGAATGGAACCGTACGGCTGGCTCTCGGATTGACTTCAATGACATAGACCTTGCCATTGACTACGATGAACTGGATATTGACGAGGCCCTTGACGTTCATGGCTCTTGCAATTCTTCCTGTGTAATCGGTCAGTGTTTCAATGATTTCCTGCGAGAGATGCTGCGGAGGATAAACGGCAATGGAGTCGCCGGAATGAACGCCGGAACGTTCAATCTGTTCCATGATGCCCGGGATGCAGACATCGACGCCATCGGAAATGGCATCGACTTCCACTTCACGGCCGACCATGTACTGGTCGATCAGGACCGGATGCTCATGGGATGCGACAACGGCTTCCTTCAGGTACTGTTTCAGTTCAGCCTGATCATAAACGATCTGCATGGCTCTTCCCCCAAGGACGTAGCTTGGGCGGACAATCAGCGGATAATCAAGTTCCTCCGTCTTTGCCATAGCTTCTTCAACACTTTCGACAAGGCAGCCCTTCGGGCGTGCAATGCCAAGCTGGCCCATCAATGTATCAAAACGTTCACGGTCTTCTGCCATATCGATGGATTCATTGGAGGAACCGATAATGCGGATGCCGCGTTTTGCCATCGGTGTTGCCAGGTTGATGGCAGTCTGGCCGCCGAACTGGCAGATGACGCCTTCCGGTTTTTCCTTATCGATGATTTCCATGACATCCTGTTCTGTCAGTGGTTCAAAGTACAGGGAATCGGATGTATCAAAGTCGGTCGAAACGGTTTCCGGGTTGTTGTTGATGACGATGGATTTCTTTCCTGCCTTCCTGAGAGCCCAGGAAGCATGAACGGAGCAGTAGTCAAATTCGATGCCCTGCCCGATGCGGATCGGACCGGAGCCGAATACGACGACGGAACCCTTCCCCTGCGGCTTTACTTCGTCTTCTGCGCCGTAGGTGGAGTAGTAATATGGCGTATGCGCTTCAAATTCAGCAGCGCAGGTATCTACCATCTTGAAGTCCGGATGCACGTTGGCTTTTCTCTTGAAGTTTTCCACTTCTTTGGGAGTAACTTCGCAGAAATGCGCAATCGCTTCATCAGGCATCTGGATTCTCTTGGCAGCCTTCAGGGATTCTACCGTCAGTCCTTCCTTCATGAGACGGCGTTCCATCATAATGATGTTCTGGATCTTGTAGATGAAGAAGAGGTCGATTCTTGTAATGCGGTTGATTTCTTCAGGTTCGATGCCTCTTCTGAGTGCTTCAGCGACAACAAAGATTCTTTCATTGTCAATGCGTCTCAAGAGGCAGCGGATATCATAGAGGGACTGTCCGTCAAGCTTGTCGAGGTGCAGGTAGCCGCCTCCGACTTCGAGGGAACGGAGTGCTTTAAGAAGAGCACCTTCCAGTGTACGGTCGAGCGCCATGACTTCGCCGGTTGCCTTCATCTGCGTTCCGATTTCGCGGTCGGCAAGCGTGAACTTTTCAAACGGCCATCTCGGGAATTTGCATACGACATAGTCGATCGACGGTTCAAAGCATGCTTTTGTATTTCCTGTAATGGCATTGGTGATTTCATCAAGATGCATGCCAAGGGCAATCTTTGCTGCTACTTTGGCAATCGGATAGCCGGTTGCTTTCGATGCCAGAGCCGATGAACGGCTGACACGCGGATTGACTTCGATGACGTAGTACTGGTTCGTCTTGGTGTCAAGGCCGTACTGTACGTTGCAGCCGCCTTCGATGCGGAGATAGCGGATGATATCAAGGGAAGCTGTACGGAGCATCTGGTACTGCTGGTCTGTCAGAGTCTGCGTCGGAGCGACAACAATGGAATCGCCTGTATGAACACCGACAGGATCGATATTTTCCATAGCGCAGACGATAATGCAGTTATCAGCACCGTCTCTCATGACTTCGAATTCTACTTCTTTCCAGCCGGCGATGCTGCGTTCAACCAGAATCTGATTGATCGGAGAAAGCTTGATGCCGCGGTTGGCGATTTCTTCCATTTCATAGCGGTCATGCGCAATGCCGCCGCCTGTACCGCCCAGTGTATAAGCAGGGCGGATGATGACCGGGTATCCGATCTTATCTGCGAAAGCAACAGCAGGTTCCAGATCTTCGAAAATTTCAGATTCAGGAACCGGCTGATGGATTTCTTTCATAGCTTCCTTAAAGAGTTCTCTGTCTTCTGCATGCTTGATTGCATGGAGAGAAGAGCCGAGGAGTTTTACATTATACTTGTCCAGCACACCTGCATCAGCAAGCTGTACTGCCATGTTAAGGCCGACCTGTCCGCCAAGCGTGGCAAGAAGGGCATCCGGACGTTCTTTCTTGATGACTTCCGTTACGAATGGGAGCGTAATCGGTTCGATATATACACGGTCAGCAATATCTACGTCGGTCATGATTGTGGATGGATTGCTGTTGACAAGAACAACTTCCACGCCTTCTTCTCTAAGAGAGCGGCAGGCCTGTGTACCAGCGTAGTCAAACTCTGCAGCCTGTCCGATGACAATAGGACCAGAGCCAATGACGAGAACTTTTTTCACATCTTTATTTATCATTTTTGAACTCCTCCATGGCCTTCGTAAATTCAGCAAAGAGATAGAAGTTATCCTTCGGTCCGGGTGAAGCTTCCGGATGATACTGCACTGCCTGAATCGGAAGTGTCTTATGGCGGATGCCTTCAATGGTTCCGTCGTTGACGCTTCTGTGCGTGACTTCAATGCAATCCGGCAGTCCTTCATCGGAAACTGCATAACCATGGTTCTGGCTCGTGATGTATACGCGGCCGGTTCTGAGGTCCTTGACCGGGTGGTTGGATCCTCTGTGTCCGAAAGGCAGCTTAAAGGTATGCGCGCCTAAGGCGGTGGAGAGCATCTGGATTCCCAGGCAGATACCGAAAATCGGCTTCTTTCCGATCAGTTTCTTGACCGTTTCAACGACATAGGGCACATCCTGCGGGTCTCCCGGTCCGGGCGAAAGGAAAATTCCGTCCGGATCGGACGCAAGGAGTTCCTCAGCCGTTGTATGGGCCGGGAATACATGCACCGTGCAGTCATTGGCCGCCAGACTGACGAGAATATTCTTCTTCAGTCCGCAGTCAAGAAGGGATACCTGGTACTTACCGTCCCCGTATGTATATGGATAAGCGGTCGTTACTCTTTCGACCTGATTCTTGTGCATCGGTTTTGCCAGAGCTTCCTGAATGAAATCTTCGCCTCTGTCAGCAGAAACGATGACAGCTTTCATGACGCCCTGCATGCGGACCATTCTTGTGACCGCTCTTGTATCTACATTGTAGAGGCATGGCACATGGTATCTTTCAATGAAATCCGTAATCTTTTCCTTGCATTCCCAGTTGCTCGGATGCTCTGTGATCTGATCCAGGACATATCCTGCAGCAGCCGGTTTCCTGTTCTGCATGAAAAGATCATTCGCACCGTAGTTGCCGATCAGCGGATATGTCAGTGTCAGGATCTGTCCTTCATAAGACGGATCCGTAAAGCATTCCTGGTATCCTGTCATGCCCGTATTGAATACGAGCTCTCCCATTCCTTCTACTGTTCCCAGGAGATCACCCTCGAAGCGGGCGCCGTTTTCTAAAACCAAGAGGCCTTTCATTTCAGCACCTTCCCTTCCTTCATGACAATCTCTCCATCTACGACTGTAAGCACAGCCCTGCCCTTCAAAGTCAGTCCTTCATAAGGCGTGAAAAGTGATTTCGTATAAAGTTCATTTCCATGAACCGTCCATTCCTTGTCCGGATCGATGACGACAATATCAGCAGCAGCTCCTTCTTCAAGAACTCCGCCTTCTACGCCAAGGAGACGGGCCGGATTGACGCTCATGAGTTCAATAAGCCTGTCAATCGTAAATCCGTTGTTGTGGCAAAGAACCGTCAGCGCAGAAGCAAGAGACGTTTCCAGTCCTGCAATGCCGTTAGGCGCACAGTTGAAAGGAACATCCTTTTCTTCGTTGCAGTGCGGCGCATGATCGGTAATGATGGCGTCGATCGTGCCGTCCTTCAATCCTTCAATCAGAGCTTTCCTGTCATCTTCGGTGCGGATTGGCGGTGCCATCTTGAAGGAAGACTCATAATTCTTCAGCCATTCATCTGTAAAGTAAAGATGCTGTGATGTGACTTCTGTTGTGCAGTTCACATGCTTCGCCTTAGCCTCGCGGATCAGTTCCACAGCCTTTGCACTGCTGACGTGGGCGATATGGATATGGCATCCCGTCATTTCTGACAGAAGAAGATCTCTTGCTACTGCAATATCTTCCCCGGCTGCCGGTCTTCCGGTCACGCCCATTGCATAAGATACCTTTCCTTCATTCATGAAACCGCCGGAGCACATGGTTGCATCTTCTGCGTGGTCGATGACCATCTTGTGCAGCATGTCTGCATATTCCATAGCCCTGCGCATGAAGTTTGCGCTTTCTACATAATGGCCATCATCAGAGAAAGCGGCTGCGCCTTCGGCTGCCATGTCTCCCATCTCAGAGAGCTGCTTTCCTTCCAGATTTTTGGAAAGAGCACCGATGACGCTGACCTTGACGACACCGCATTCATCGACGCGTCTCAGCACATCCCTGAAGACTGCTGCATTATCGATGACAGGCTTTGTGTTGGCCATTGTTGCCACGCGCGTGATGCCGCCTGCGCCTGCTGCCTGCGTGCCTGTGTGAATATCTTCCTTGGCTTCCTGTCCGGGTTCACGGAGATGGACATGCATATCAATGAGTCCTGGTGCAACAAACAAGCCATTTGCATCATAAACTTCTGCCCCTTCTGTATCTGCAGTCCCGCCAATGGAGAGGATTTTCCCATTTTCTATGACAATGTCGCCTTTTTCATGCTGCTTTCTGGCAGGATTTACAATGATTCCGTTTTTAATGACCAGCTTCAATGTCTTTGCCCTCCGTCAGTGTCAAATACTCCAATGCCATACGCACTGCTACGCCGTTTCTTACTTCTTCCTGAATCCAGGATGATTCATCGTAAGCCACATCATATCCGATTTCTATGCCACGGTTCATCGGGCCCGGATGGATGATGGCCGCATCCTTCTTGCAAAGCTCCAGTCTCTTCTTGTTGATGCCGAAGAGACGTGCATATTCTCTTGTTGTCGGAATGAATCCGCCTGCAGCTCTTTCAAGCTGGATACGAAGAATATTGATCGCATCAGCATCCCTTAATGCATCTTCAAGGTTGTCATCAACGATGACTCCCATTGACTCGAGTTCCTTGGGAACCAAAGTGCGCGGTCCCACAAGATGTACTTCAGCGCCCAGCTTCGTAAACCCGTAAATATCACTTCGCGCAACGCGGGAGTGGAGAATGTCGCCAATGATGACATACTTCATTCCTTTGATATTCTTGCCTGCTTCCTTTAATGTGAAAAGTTCGAGCAGCGCCTGCGTCGGATGAGCATGCGCGCCGTCGCCTGCATTGATGACAACAGGCACCTTGACCTTGGGGCTCATTACTTTGGATGCAAAAAGAGCGGCCCCCTCTGACGAATCACGAATAATCACTGCATCTACTCCCATAGCGGAAACAGTAAGCAATGTATCTCGCATGCTTTCACCTTTCGTCATCGAGCTGCCGCTCTTTGTAATATTGATAACATCGGCTCCCAAGTATTTACCGGCAAGCTCGAAAGAACTGCGTGTTCTCGTTGATGCCTCAGAAAACACTGTCACAATGGATTTGCCTTTCAGGAAATCCCGCTTTTTGTTATCAGACAGTACAATTTTTTTCATCTGTGCTGCCACTTCCAGAATCCGTTCAATTTCCCCGGCTGTAAAATCCTGCAGTCCGAGGATAGAACGGCCTTTGAGCGAAATCGCGTTCATGCCGGCCTCCTTAAAAACAACAAAATATGATATCTTTATAATCTTAAAAGGTATACTCGGGTTTTTCAATAGCAAAATTGTTAAATTTTCATTATAGAAAAACCCAGGTACCTGAAGACATACTACTTCTCACCGGATTGTCCCTTATTCCCGGCGGAAAAGCGGACAGCCGCATGAATGGTTCTGGCAAAAGCAGGCGGAATTTCATTTTCCGTCAGCCTCTTTCCCAGAGCGCGCCCTATGATAACGCCTTTGTTCCCATAGAGCCAGGCAAAGTAATAGAACTCCTGCGCTTTCTCATCTCTTGGATTAATATTCTTCAGCTTCTTTGGCGGATAAAAGCCCTTCGGAACGCCCAGCTTTGCTCCTGCTTTTTTGATCAGCGCAGAGCTTACGACATCCCCCGCTTCTTCAATATCCCCGATGACGTCATCGAGAAGCTTTCGTTTCCCATGTGACAGGCAGGATTTTACGACATCCATTTCAAAACAGATGTAGTCCGTATAGAAGACATAGGGAGAATGGTGCCTTGACCCCATGACGTCCCTGTCATAGAGACATACGGCCGGTATATGGAAACGTCGGATCAATTCAGCAATCTTTGAAATGGAACTTTCTCCCCGTGCATTGATGAGGCAGATTCCATGATAATCAAACTGAACGCCGAGTGTCTTTGCAAAATAGCCGAAGGAACCATACTCCGTCTCTCCTTCGACAAGGATCGTGCAGCGGGAGTAAAGGGCTTCCTTGACTTCCGGGAAATGCATAATCAGATGCTTTTCTATTTCACTGTCAAAATGGAAGGAAGAACCGCAGGCAGCACGTACCATTTCCTTCTCATCCCTGTACATGCGGATGATTTTCTGGTAGTCGTTGACAAGAGCATCCGTAGAATGAGTGACGACAAAGAGCTGCCCGTCCAGTCCGTCCACACCAAGAAGATTCTGCACAAGCTTCAAGAAGAAACTTTCCTTGTTATTCAGGATCGAACGGCAGAATGCCAGAAGAGCACGCTGGAGGTATGGATGCAGATGGAGCTCCGGCTCATCAATATTCACAATGACAGGAAGAAGGCGCGTTCCGTCATTCTTCGTCATGATGATATTCTCGAAGGAAATCGCACGGCTTTCCCGCTTCTCCCGCATCAGGACAAGAAGCGAAACCCCTACGGCAATCATCAGCTTCATCGTGGAATCATAAGAAGTCCCGGAAATCTGTGCGCCGAAAATTTCACCGAAAAGGACCAGTGCGGCCTTATGAGGATCATCCTTAGGAAGGGAAATGGAAAAGCCTCTTTCCTTCATCATGCGTTCCACTTCTTCCACGGCCTCAGGACCATAGGAAAGATATTCATCGAAGATACTGATCGTCCTGCCGGCCAGATTGTCATCCAGCATATTTTTAGGGATTTCAGAGAGAGCAAAATCCAGGCAGAAAAGGCAGCGCATGTATTCAAGAGGAAGTGTTTCCCCTGTATCCATATTGTAGAGGCGCGGCACGATCTCCCTGACAGACTGTTTAAGCTCAATTCGGATGGAATCATTGCCGCCTTCATCTTTTGTCGTCAAATCGAAGGTAACCCGTATCGGAAGGTCTGAATCCAGGAAATCTGCCTCCTTGAATCCATATCCGTGCGTAGCTGATTTCAGAAGGCTCAGGAAATTACTCTTCCCTATATTATTGTCCCCTACAATATAATTGACCTGGCTGTCGAAATGAAAACTTACATTTTGAAACGTTCTGTAATTTTCCACAGTCATTCCTGAAATAAACATAATTTCCCTCCTTGCCGGCACTGCTTTTTCCTTTATTATATCATTCCAGAAAGGAAGAAACCTTTTATGCCTGCAGTTTTATTCACTTACGAAAAAGGACCTCAAAAGAGGTCTTTTTTTCAAGAATCGGAATCCGGATACATCCCGCGCCCGTAACAAGAAAAGGATGGGATAAAAACAATTACGGCCGCGAGGGAAGAGAAAGAAAGTGTTAAATCAATCGGATTCCGCTTCCGTTCTGTCTGTGCAGCAGCCGTTTCCTGGATATCGTGTTTCCAGGAATAGCTGTTCACAGCATCCTTTTTCTTACGTCTTTATTATATCACTTTATAGAAATTTTATCATTTATAACATGTATATAATAAATTTCTTTCATTTTGATTTAGTTTACTTATTTTTATACTGAGTACTATTCCGGACAAATTCTTCCTCTTGTATGGCCTAAAGACCCTGCGGCCCCGTCTGTCCCCTTTACGTCCCTGGAGTTCGTATACAAAATACCATCGATTTTACGGCAATAAAAAGCTGTGACAAAATGTACGATCATTTCATCACAGCTTTTTTACCGCCAAAACAGATTTTCATAAAGCTTCCGTATTTTATTTCTGTGTCAGATCGGCTGCCTCCGCATGAATCAATTCTACGAGATCTTTTGGTGCAATCAGTACCTGGCGGCCTCTCTGGCCTGCGCTGATGCTGATCCTTTCATGGTTATAGCAGCTTTCATCAATATATGTAGGAAATTCTTTCTTCATTCCAATCGGTGAGCATCCGCCCCGGATATACCCCGTCAGACCCGGAAGTTCCTTGACATGAATCATTTCGACACTCTTGTTTCCACTTACACGGGCCGCTGCTTTCAAATCGATTTCCTTTTCAGAAGGAAGGCAGAAAACAACCGGACCTGTCTTGTCTCCCTTGGTAACGATCGTCTTGAATACCATATCTGCATCATAGCCTAATGCAGCAGCTGCATGAACGCCGGAAAGATCCTCTTCTGTGTAGTCGTAGGACTTTGTGTCATAATCAATTTTTTCTTTATCCAGAATTCTCATCACATTGGTCTTTTTTCCTTTTTTTGCCATGATAATTACCTCTGATAAATGTTTTTATAAATTAAAAGGGCCGGAGCACAAAGCTCCGGCCTGTTTGATTCTTAATTGGTGCCGAGGACCGGAATCGAACCGGTACGAATCTCACGATTCGAGGGATTTTAAGTCCCTTGCGTCTGCCAGTTCCGCCACCCCGGCAGGTAACTTTAAAAAAATATGGAGGCGGCACCCAGAATCGAACTGGGGATAAAGGTTTTGCAGACCTCTGCCTTACCGCTTGGCTATGCCGCCATATGGAGCGGAAAACGGGACTCGAACCCGCGACCCCAACCTTGGCAAGGTTGTGCTCTACCACTGAGCTACTTCCGCGCTGGCGACCCGGATCAGATTTGAACTGACGATCTCCGCCGTGACAGGGCGGCATGTTAGACCACTACACCACCGGGCCGCACGTAAGTTACTTGAATAGTATACCCATTAATGCTAAATTTGTCAAGCGTAATTAAAGAACTCTTTAGGATGCGGTCAAACCGCTCCATTCAGCACTTTTTCCCCTGCTTTGAAAATAAAAATTCCCGGCATCCTGCCATGCAGTCTGCCGGGGAATTTTATTGATCTCCCTTGCCGTACATATCCCACTGCATTTCCATAATATGGAAACGGTCTTCTGAGCTGTGTTTTTGCAGGTGAAGAATATCCTTCTGCTGTTCCTTGTTTTCTTCCAGCGCTTTTTCTGCTTCCCAGCGGATATCATTCAATTGATCATCATAGCGGGAGGCTTCTATATTCATCATCCTTGTCTGCAGATCCGTAATCAGAACCTGCTGGTAAATCGTCATTCCCGTCAGGGCGATCAGTGCAAGGTATAAATACTTCTTATCCTTCCAGCCGATTTTAGCTTTCCAATTGCTCACGGATACTTTATTCCTTTATGCCTTCATCCAGTTTTGTATCTACATTCAGAAGTGTCAGATGATCCTTGGTGAATTTGATCCATAAACGGGCTGCTCTGGACAGGTAGCGGCCTTTCTTCCAGATCGCATAGAGATGATGCGTCATGCGCGGTTCTGTCATGACACGGGTGACAACCTTGCTGTTTTCGCTGTTTGCCGGGCAAAGGCGGGAAGGAAGGATGGCAACGCCAAGTCCGCTCATGACGGTCTGCAGCATCAATTCACGCTGGCTGGTTTCAAATACAACCTTCGGAGTGAATCCGATCTTCTTGCAGTTGGCAAGAATGTCGTCATGAAGATTGAAATCATCACGGTAAAGAACGAGCGGATAGTCTGCCAGAAGTTTCATCGGGACTTCCTTGTGTTCTTCCAGCGGATAGCCCTTTGGCATGACGACGCACATCTCATCTTCAGAAAGGAAGAAAGATTCAAAATCCTTATTCGGGATGGTGCAGATGATGCCTACATCAATGACGCCTTCCTGAACGGATGATTCAATGACTTTGGAACCATGTTCATACAATTTGATGGCAATCTGCGGATATGTTTTCTTGAATTCACCCAGAAGCTTTGCGAATACATGGGCATCCGTAATAGGCGGAAGTCCGATCTCAATCGTATCCTGCTTCAGATTGAATTCGTTTTCAAAGTCTGATTTCAAATGTTCAAAAACAAACAAGCAGCGCTTAGCATAGTTCAGGAAGATGGTTCCAGGAGCTGTGATTTCTACAGTCTTCGCATTTCTGATAAAGAGCGTAACCCCCAGCTCTTCTTCAAGTGATTTGATCATACGGCTGATTGCAGACTGTGAAATGTGCAAATTTCTGGCCGCCTTGCTGAAGCTCTTCTGCTCCGCCACTTCCATAAAATACTTCAGGTGACGATAGTCCATGGCATATTCCTCCTGTTTCCGTATATGCTTTTCTTTATCATAGGAAAGCAATTGAATGCATGCGCCCGGGGCCAATTCTTCTTGTGGAATAATTGAGTTTATCTTATAATAATAATGTATCTACCTCTGCTAGATGCACCCTGAAAAAGCGCAATGTTTTGCATAACTCTGGCTGAGTAAAACGCTGGATACCTATGCAAATTTATCATAAAATCATTGTACATAATTTTCAGGGTTCTTGCAAGAGAATCAGCGGCTTGAGGTTGTTTTTCAGAGTATAAAAAAGGCATGTGTTCACGAATGAGTGAAATGATCCATCACCAGGGCCTTTCAAGCTCTTTTCTGCTTCATCTGCTGCTTCCATTGTGCATATGTCCCTCTTGAGGGCATTTTAGGAAAAGTCTGAAAGCCCAGATTTTTCTGTAAAGAAAAAGGAGTGTTTATTTGTGAGAAAAGTAAAAACAATGGATGGCAATACAGCTGCTGCGTATATTTCCTACGCTTTCACAGAAGTAGCTGCTATTTATCCAATTACCCCTTCTTCTCCGATGGCTGAAGTGGTAGATGAATGGTCCGCACACGGAAAGAAAAACATTTTCGGCGACACCGTACATGTTGTTGAAATGCAGTCCGAAGGCGGCGCATCCGGCGCATTCCACGGCTCTCTGCAGAGCGGTGCGCTGACTACTACCTATACAGCATCGCAGGGCATGCTCCTCATGCTTCCAAACATGTATAAAGTAGCTGGCGAACTTCTTCCGGGCGTTTTCCATATCGCTGCCCGTGCACTGGCCAACCATGCTTTGTCCATTTTTGGCGATCATCAGGATGTCATGAGTGCAAGAGCTACCGGCTGCGCTATGCTGGCTGAAGCTAACGCACAGGAAATCATGGATCTTTCCGGCGTCGCTCATCTGGCTGCCATCAAAGGCCGCGTTCCTTTCATCAACTTCTTCGATGGTTTCCGTACAAGCCATGAAATCCAGAAGATTGAAGTCCTGGATTATGATGAACTGGCTCCTCTCATCGATCAGGAAGCACTGGCTGATTTCAGAGCAAGAGCTCTGAACCCGAATCACCCGGTCATCCGCGGCACAGCAGAAAATCCGGATGTCTACTTCCAGCACTGCGAATCCGCAAACCCCTATTACAATGCACTTCCTGACATCGTTCAGGGCTACATGGACAAGATCAGCGCTATCACCGGCAGAGAATATCACCTCTTTGACTACTATGGTGCTCCGGATGCTGACCGCATCGTCATTGCCATCGGCTCTGTCACGGATATCTGCAAAGATGTCACAGACGCCCTTAATGCACATGGCGAAAAGGTAGGCGTACTGAACGTCCACCTCTTCCGTCCGTTCTCCGTCAAGCATTTCCTGTCCCAGATTCCGGATACAGTCAAGAAGATTGCTGTCCTCGACAGGACAAGAGAACCGGGTGCCATCGGCGAACCGCTGTATCTTGACGTTGTCAGCGCCATCGCTTCTTCCGGCCGTTCCATCAAGGTATGCGGCGGACGTTACGGCCTTGGTTCCAAGGACGTTGTTCCGGAAGACATCATGGCTGTCTATGAACACCTCAAGGAAGAAACACCGCGCCACAACTTTACACTGTCCATCAACGACGATGTGACAAACCTCTCTCTGGCACCGGTTCCTGTACCGGAAATGCCAAGCAAGCTTGTATCCTGCAAATTCTGGGGCTTCGGTTCTGACGGCACCGTCGGCGCAAACAAGAGCGCCATCAAGATCATCGGCGACCACACTGACCTCTATGCACAGGGCTACTTCGCTTATGATTCCAAGAAATCCGGCGGCGTAACAATCTCCCACCTCCGTTTCGGACCGGATCCGATCAGAAGACCATACCTGATCAGCAAAGCAGACTACATTGCCTGCCACCGCCCATCCTACATTTACAAGTATGACCTTCTCCGCGGACTCAAGCCAGGCGGCATCTTCCTCCTGAACTCCACATGGAGAAAAGAAGATCTCGACAGAGTCCTCCCGGTCGGCATGAAGAGAAAACTCGCTGCTCTCCACGCAAAATTCTACATCATCGATGCATTTGAAATTGCAAAGGAAATCGGCCTTGGCGGACGCATCAACATGATCATGCAGTCTGCATTCTTCCATCTGACCCACATCATTCCTGATGAAGACAGCATCAGATACCTGAAGGAATCCAACGAACACTCCTACGGCAAGAAGGGCCAGGATGTCGTTGACATGAACAACCGCGCTGTTGATGCAGGCATGCAGGGCATTGTTGAAGTACCGGTTCCTGAAGAATGGGCTCACGCAACAACCGGAGGCTCCATTGCCAGAGTAGAACGTCCTGATTTCGTAAAGAACGTCTGCGATGTCATGAACCGTCAGGAAGGCGATGATCTCCCTGTTTCCACCTTCACCGGCATGGAAGACGGCACATTCCCGTCCGGCACTTCCAAGTATGAACGCCCGACCGCTGCTATCAACGTTCCTGAATGGATTGCTGAAAACTGCATCGAATGCAACCAGTGCGCTATCGTCTGCCCACATGCAACAATCCGTCCTGTACTCGTTACAGAAGAAGAAGCAGAAGCTGCTCCTGAAGGATTCATCGTCAAGGAATTCAGAGGACCAGTCAAAGGCCTCAAGTTCCGCATCATTATCGATCAGGAAGACTGCTATGGCTGCGGCATCTGCGCTAACGTATGCCCGGCTCCGAAGAAAGCTCTTGTCATGAAACCGCTTGATACCCAGATTTCCAAGCAGAATCTCTGGGATTATGCAATGAAGCTTCCGGAAAGAACGAACCCGATCGGAAAGACAACCGCCAGAGGCACTGCCTTTGAACCGACCTACTTCGAATTCTCCGGCGCTTGCGCAGGATGCGGCGAAACACCTTATATCAATATGGTAACCAGACTGTTCGGTGATCGCATGGTCATTGCCAATGCTACAGGCTGCTCCTCCATTTACGGTGCAAGCTCCCCGTCCATGCCATATACAAAGAACCTTCGCGGACAGGGTCCTGCATGGGCTAACTCCCTCTTCGAAGACAACGCTGAATACGGTCTTGGCATGCACCTCGGCGAACAGAAACTCCGTGACCGCCTTGTTCAGAGAATTACAAATGCTCTTCCTTCCGCAACCGGCGATGTCAAAGAAGCTATGGAAGAATGGCTTGACAAGAAGGATGTAGGCGCAGGCACACGTCTCCGCGCTGAAACACTTGAAAGCGCTCTGGAAGCAGAAGTCTCCGCTCATCCGGAATACAAGGATCTCCTTGAACTGAAAGACCAATTCATCAAGAAGAGCCAGTGGATCTTCGGCGGCGACGGCTGGGCTTATGATATCGGCTTCGGCGGCCTCGATCAGGTTCTTGCATCCGGCGAAGACGTCAATGTCCTCGTTCTCGATACCGAAGTTTACTCCAACACCGGCGGACAGTCCTCCAAGTCCACACCGGCTGCTGCCATTGCAAAATTTGCAGCTTCCGGCAAGAAGACAAAGAAGAAAGATCTCGGCATGATTGCTGTTTCCTATGGATACATCTATGTAGCTCAGATTGCTCTTGGCGCTGACATGAACCAGGCATTCAAGGCTATTGCAGAAGCAGAAGCATATCCGGGACCGTCCCTGATCATTGCATACTCTCCATGCATCAACCACGGCCTGAAAGCCGGCATGGGCATGTCCTCTGCTGAAGAGAAACGCGCTGTAGAATGCGGTTACTGGTGCAACTGGCGCTACAACCCGACTCTTCTCGAAGAAGGAAAGAACCCGTTCCATCTCGACAGCCGTGAACCGAAGGGCAACTTCAGAGAATACCTCATGGGCGAAGTCCGTTACTCCTCCCTGGCAAAACTCTTCCCTGAAGAAGCAGAAGCACTCTTCGAAAAGACCGAAAGAGATGCCCTCCAGCGCAGAGAAAACTATGTACGTATCCAGAAATCCTACGATCTGGAAATCGAAGCTAAAAAAGCTGCTGAACAGAAATAAGGATCTGAAGTCTGCTATGCAGGCACATGCTCTATAATGCTGAATAAGAAATCCTGCGGGGTACGGCCCTGCAGGATTTTTTATTGATTCCTTATCACTGCCATTCATTTGCCGCTTTTCTCCCGTTATGTTACGATGAGGGTAAGAGAATACAAGGAAGTCATCATTTCGCGATCTCTCATATTTTCCAAAGGAGGCTGTCACGATGAGTACTGATGCCGTTTCAGAAAAGAAAGGTCTGCTTCATGAATTAAAGGATGGATTTTCCATTGATTTGACAGAGGAAGAATATCTGGCAAAGGAAGCGGAAATCCGAAAAATTGCAGACAAGCTCACAATCAATATGGATGTATTGAATTTGCTGGAAAAGGATTACAAGCTGCGTCTTCTCGTCCTTTCCATTACATCCTATTTCGGATTCAGGGAAGTAACAGGAGAAGAACTTCTTGATGCAGCAAATCTTCAGCCTGCGGAAGGAATCAATCCCATGAAATTCTTCTTTATGAAGGCAGGATGGGCTCCCTACTATCTGGAATATTCCTTCAGCAAAGACTATCATGTCCCGTTCAACGAGGTCATGGACACGTTTTATGCGGATGTAGAGTTCTACATGGATATGTCTGAGCATCTGGGTACGGTAAGGATTCCAAACGCTCTGAGGATTGTTTAAATCAAAAAGAGGCTGTGACAAAATGTGCAATCATTTTGCCACAGCCTCTTTTATTTTGCCCTTCCCCAGTCATGGAGTTCCCATATGTCTGAAAAAGGAATCGTTTTGTCATTCACTACGATTTCTTTTTTTATTTCATCAACTTTTGAAGCAATTCCGCTTTCTTCCTCATAATGATCTTCTTTATAGAAGATGCAACGGATCAAATCTCCCCTGCTCATGCTTCTGATCATCAGGTCAAGAAAGGCTGCCCTTCTTTCTGATATTTCCTTCTTTGGTTCCTTTATCTTCCGTTTTTCCCTGATCATTTCATCATATCCGCGCAGTCCGTTAAAGGGAAGAAACTGCACGGCTCTTTTCTTATCACTCATGATGTCCTCCTACCAGTCCGTTTCTTGTCTGCTGCATGGCTCCCGGCGCATAATTGAAACCGCGGAGCAGCGCATTTTTCCCAAATTCTCTTTTTACCTGGATCATCACCCGTTCCAGCTCTTTGTCCCTGTCCTCCTCCTCACTGCTTCTGAATAAAGACATAATCCTTGGCACCTCTTCTGCTTTCCTGACATTTTCCAGGCATAGGCTGACTGTCCTTATCGGGATCTCTTCCCTGACTTTTTCTACATACAGCCGGTCAAATGCCGCCCATATATCCTTAGGTATATCCGTAGGTGTCTCCAGTTTCTTGCTGCCTCCGTTTCCTCTCCTTTCATTTCCTGAATATCCGACATGAAGGGATATCCCCTCCGCCACCAGATTCTTTTCTAAAAGCTGCTGGATAAGGACTTCTGCCATTTCACCTGTAAGAAGCCTTGCACTTTCATAATCATAATCCTTAAACAGTACCTGCCCGTTGGAAAGAGACCTCGCAGCCGGCGTGTAACTATGGATATCCGAAATGGTGCAGGGTTCCCTCCCATATGCATGATCGATCAGGTACTCTGCCCTCTTCCCGAACTCCTTATAGAAAAGCGATTCATTGACTTTCGTGATGCCATACAGATCAAAGATGCCGTATTTAGCCAGTCTTGTCGCCATATGTGTTCCGATTCCCCAAATATCCGTGATGGGCCTGTGATGCCAGATTTCCTCTTTAAAACTGTCTTCATCAAGGACTGCCGCACGTTCGGCATTGTGCTTTGCCAGGACATCCATTGCGACCTTTGCCAGAAACATATTGCTTCCGATCCCGGCTGAAGAACTGATGCCTGTTTTCACAAAGATGGATTTCATCAGAAAAAGCGCCATGCGTCGCCCGTTCATACGATACAGTGGCAGATAGGATGTGACGTCAATGAAGCATTCATCAATGGAATATGCATATATATCTTCCCTTCTGAAGATTTTCAGGTAATTTTCGTAGATATCAGAAGATACCTCCATATACTGTCTCATCCGGGGAAGCGCCGCGATGTACTTCATTTCCGGAGGAATTTCAAAAAGACGGCAGCGGTTTCTGACTCCTCTCGCCTTCATGGCAGGGCTTACCGCCAGGCAGAGTGCGCCATGTCCCCTTCCGGGATCTGCGACAACCAGGTTGGAAGAAAAGGGATCAAGGCCGCGGGCTACGCACTCTACAGAAGCATAAAAGCTCTTCAAATCAATGCATATGTACGTTTTTCTCATTTCCAGCGCCAAACTTATTTTCACCAAATAAATATTCTGTCTTTCTATTATAGAATATCGGTTCGGTTCTTTCAATAGTCCAGTTTTTTTGAAAATTTCCATGAAAAAAGCACCGGAGTCATCCTCCAGTGCTTCTTTCATGGATTATTTCAGAAAAGGGAGTTCCTGACCTGTTAAGCGAACGGTACCCACTTTCCGTCTTTGACCTGCAGAACGTCCAGATCCATCTTCGGATCGCGGTGTTCGTCAAACTGGAATTTGCCGGTAGCGCCTTCGAAGTCTTTGATCTTAGCCAGTGTATCACGGAATTTCTTGCGGTCTGTTGTTGTGCCGGACTGTTCAGCAGCCTGGTGCATAACGTACATAGCATCGTAAGCCTGAGCAGCGAACTGATCTGGTTCATGTCCGTACTTGGCAACATATGCCTTGCGGAATGCCTGAGCCTTGTCGCTCTTGCGTTCCGGGTTCCACGGGGTAGCTACAAGTGTGCCGTTAGCAGCATCGCCTGCCTGCTGGATATATGCAGGGCTGTTGAAGCCGTTGTTGCCGATGATCGGCTGGGTCATTCCCATTTCACGAGCTTTCTTGACGATGAGAGCGCCTTCCTGATAGAGGCCTGCAATAGCGATGACATCCGGATTAGCTGCCTGAATCTTTGTCAGCTGTGCAGAGAAGTCTGTATCTTTATCAGCGAAAGTTTCAGTATCTACGACATTGACGCCCAGCTGCTTGAATACGTCCTGATAAATCTTGTTTTCGCCGACCATCTGGTCATTGTTGTTGGAGTACATGACAGCAACGGTCTTGAAGCCAAGCTTGTCATAAGCTTTCTGTACAGTAACCGGAATTGCGAGTTTGCCTGGGATAGCATTACGGAAAATGTAGTCGCCAAGATCGGTGATGCCAGGAGCTGTGGTGCCGGTACCAAAGGCAACAACCTTGGACTGCTGGGCAACGGGACCTGCAGCAAACATTTCGCCAGATGTCATCGGACCTTCAATAGCGAGGACTTTATCCTGTTCAATGCACTTCTTGACAGCATTGATTGCTTCTGCCTTGTTCAGCTTGGTATCGTAAGTTACGAGATCGATCTTCATCTTTGTCTTCGGATCTTTGTTGATTTCTTCGACAGCGAGATCAACGCCTTCCTTCATAGCCTGGCCGTAAGCTGCGCCGGGGCCTGTATATGCAGTTACAAATCCGAATTTAACTGTCTGTCCTGCTGCGCCGCTCTGGGCAGCTTTCTTGTCTCCGCCGCATCCTGCAAATGCACCGGCCAGTGCTGCTGCTGCCATGACAGCAGCCATTCCCTTGAACCATTTCTTCTGCATAATGTCTCCCTCTTCCTCTCAAAATACTTTTTAATCCCAGCCTTCCAACCGATGAAGTAAAACAAAACCCCGCAGACATAAAAATATTGCCTGCGGGGGCGCATTGCGCGGTACCACTCCGGTTTATCACTCATGTGCTAAATACTATGGAACAGGTACAAAAAAAGCCCTATCTCCCTACGAAGATAGGGGCGACGTATCGCGGTACCACCCTACATTATACTTAGCAATCTATTCGTAACGTGAATGAACGCCGGCTCCTACTTGTTTCGGATCCAGAGCTCGCAAGGGATATTATGAATATTGCTGTCCACCGGTTTGCACCATACACCGGCTCTCTGAGGAACACTGCAACAGACCTTTTGTCTTGCTCATCGCTTGTTCTGGCTGTTTGATTGTTTGAATGTGTATATCATAATCTGATTATTTTGCCTTGTCAAGCTTTTTTATCTTAAACTTTCTTTATCATGTTAGAGTAAAACATTTATAATGTATACTATTATTCAGTTCTTATTTTTGCTATATAATCTACTATTGCAATCCAGCCTGACAATAAAGTACCTTATGAAGTTCGAGAATGATTCCCCTTTACAGCAGATGAAGCATTTCATCTTATCCTTCCCACCTGGCAGAGTTTATTTGGGAAAATTGGGGAACTGAATAAAAAACATGGAAAGATTACATGAGATGCTTTTTTAGCAGTAACCGCAGCATCAGCAAAGGAAAAATGAAATACAATGCACGTACCGCTCGTCACGGCTTATTCCCGTATAAAAGGGAATCCTTATTCTTCAGGGATGTGGATATATCCTTCTGAATAAATTGCCGCTTTACCGCCAAGAATAACCCGCTTCCCTTTCATCTGGCAGTAAAGGACACCGCTTCTCTCGGAAGCCTGCCATGCTGTCAATTTACCTTTCCCAAGCTTTTCTGCCCACAGAGGTATGACATGACAATGGCCAGAGCCACAGACTGGATCTTCATCAACTAAAAGTTTCGGCGCAAAGCTCCTGGTTACGCAGTCATAACTTTTCCCTTTAGCAGTGATATGCAGTAAGAGTCCATCCAGCTTCAGGACTGCCTCCTGATCAATTTTTGCATGGACGACATCCTCTTCATTGTCTAAAACGCATACCAGATCGCGGCCCATCCAGGCTTCTTTGGGACGGATGCCGACAGCTTTTTCCATCTCATCGGTCACCGGGATTTCTTTCAGCTCATAAGCCGGCATGTCCATTTCATAAATATCCCCATTCCTATGGATAGTCAGATTGCCGCTCATCGTATGAAATACGATATCTTCCCTATCCTTTTCTATAAAATTGAAGAGGATGTAAGCCGTTCCCAAGGTAGCATGACCGCAAAGATCTATTTCGCCGCCCGGTGTGAACCATCTAAGTTCATAATCCTGATCTTTTTTGACAGTAAATGCTGTCTCTGACAAGCGATTTTCTTTGGCGATATTTTGCATCATTTCATCAGAAATCCAATTCTGGAGCAGGCAAATGGCTGCAGGATTCCCTTTAAAAACGGTGTCAGTAAATGCATCTGCAATATACTGCCTGACAATAAGTTCTTTCATAACTAACCTCCGTGAAGATCTTTCTATATTGGGTCAAGAAATAATTTAGCTTATTTGAATTATAAGGCTATATCTTGAGTAAGACAATCCATATCTGCCCCTGCATTTTACTTCCGGGAAATGACCTTTTGTAAAATGTTTGTATCAACAATCCATGATGATTTGATATAATAAGCATAAGATCAACAAACTGCGGAATTGGGACCGCAGTCATTCGGGAGAGTAAATTTATGGAAAAATCAGGACAGTGTACTGTCATCGTCAACCCTACTTCAGGGCGTGAGCGTGCCCCCAAGTACATACCCTTGCTGCACTCCGTGCTGTCAAAACGGTTTGAGGACATTACCATAAAGCTCACGGAAAAACCGGGAGATGCCACACATTTTGCTGAAATTGCCGCTAAAAAAGGCCATGACATCATCTGCATGGGAGGCGACGGCACAATCAATGAAACCATCAACGGAATGGTTCCTGTTGGAGGGAAATCCGCCTTTGGATTCATCCCTTTCGGTACGGTAAATGATCTGGCGCGTGCCCTTCACATCCCCCGCTCGCCAAAAGGTGCTATACGGATGCTTGAAACGGCTGTAAAAACGAATATCGACGTCGGCAAGATAAATGACCGCTACTTCATCAATGTCGTTGCTGCAGGCCTCTTATCGGAAGCCGTAGGGGAAGTCACCATCAAAGAAAAGACACTCTTTGGTTCTCTTGCCTACTTCATGAAGGGAATGCAGGTCCTGAACCGCCAGAAATCGTATCACTTCAGAATTGAAGAAGACGACGGCACTGTCATTCAGGTCTCCTCTCCTTTAATTGCGGCCATGCTGACTGACTCAGCAGGGAGCTTCCGCAACCTGATCCCGCCGGAAGACAGGAACAAGGGCGTCATAAAGCTCTGCCTGTTCCATGATTTCGAATGGCTTCTTGCCATCCGCCAGGCGCCAAAGCTTCTGGCAGGCATTCAGATGGGTCCTGACTTCGTCACCGTTGTCAGCTTGAAGAAGGCTCATATTTCCATTGACGAAAATGATGTACTTTGGACAAACGTTGACGGCGACAAGGGGCCAAAATTTCCTATTGACCTTGAAATTCTTCCAGCCTGCCTTCCCGTCTTCGTACCTAAGGACGCAAGGGATGATACCGTTCATTTCCCGCACTTCTTCAACAGTGTGGCGCCTCATATCCATTTCCCCTGGAATGAAAATGAAGAGCTCCTCCAGAAGGATAAGACCACGCAGGAAAGCAGCGAGCCTTCCGAGACAGAAGAAAAATAGTTCATCATCAACAGAGCATAATAAAAAGCGTGCCGCATTGGACACGCTTTTTATTATGCTTTTATGCTTTTTCTTTTTTACTTCTGAACCACTGCATGACGCCTACGCCTACAAGAAGTGCAACGCCGATGAGATCTGTCAGGCCATGAGGATCAATCAGGCAGAGGCCGCCTGCAGCCAGAATCAAACGTTCAAATACATTTGCCCTGGTATAGAACTGGCCGATCATAGCTCCCGAAATACCAATCATGCCGATGATGGCAGTTGTCGTCGTCATGAGAACACTCGTAAAGGTGGCTCCTATGCCAAGCAGCTGCGGAGACAGAACGAATACATATGGAATGATAAACGCGGCTATGCCCAGCTTTGATGCATTCACGCCCGTTTTCAGCGGGTCACCTCCTGAAATTGCAGAGCCAGCATATGCTGCCAGAGCAACCGGCGGAGTGATATCCGCAATGATACCGAAGTAGAATACGAACATGTGCGCTGCCAGCGTAGGAACGCCAAGCTGAATCAGGGCTGGAGCAGCGATTGTGGATGTAATAACGTAGTTTGCTGTTGTTGGAACGCCCATCCCGAGGATCAGGGAAGTGAGCATGGTGCAGAACAGGAGAAGCATGAAGTTGCCTGCAGCAACAGTAACGAGTGCGGAAGCCAGTTTCAGGCCGACACCTGTCTTTGTAACAACGCCGATGATCATACCTGCAGCGGCGCACGCTACGAGTACGCCTAAAGCGCCTCTGGCACCCTTGATGAGGCCGTCTACAATGTCATAGAAGCTCATGCGGGTATTTTTTCTAAGCATAGCTGTTGCAATGGAAATGAAGATACCTGCAAGAGCTGCTTTCATTGGTGTATAGCCGGAAGCAAGAAGCCCGATGATGGCAATCAGCGGAATAGCCAGATGGCCTTCTTCTTTCATGATTTTGCCCCATGGCGGAAGTTCGCTTCTGGGCGTTCCTTCCAGATGGTGTTTCTTTGCTTCAAAATGAACGCCAAGGAAAACGCCAAGGAAGTAAAGGATAGCTGGTACGACAGCCGCTTTAACGACTTCCATGTAAGGAATACCAACAAATTCAGCCATCAGGAATGCAGCTGCGCCCATGATAGGAGGCATCAGCTGGCCGCCTGTGGAAGCGGCAGCTTCTACGGCGCCTGCAAAGTTCTTATGGTAACCCAGTTTCTTCATCATCGGAATGGTAAAGGAGCCGGAACCTACAACGTTTGCAACGGAAGATCCGGAAATGGTGCCCTGGAGAGCAGAGGAAAGTACGGCAACTTTTGCCGGACCACCGGATGCCCAGCCTGCAATGGCGTTCGCAATATCAATGAAGAATTTGCCAAGGCCTGTCTTTTCCAGGAATGCACCAAAGAGGATAAACAGGAAAATAAATGTTGAGGATACGCCCAGCGGAATACCGAATACGCCTTCCGTCGTAAAGAAGAGGTGTCCGACCATCTGCTGCAGGGAAAGTCCCCTGTGTGCCAATGGTCCGGGCATGTACGGCCCAAAAAAGCCGAATCCCAGGAAGCACAGTACGACGATGACAATCGGCAGTCCGACGATACGTCTTGCTGCTTCAATGACCATGACAATCCCCAGCGTGCCAATGACCGTATCAAGTGGCGTTACGGTGCCGGCGCGGAGGATGAGCTGCTGGTAATTGACAAGGATGTATACCGGCGGAACCATGGCCAGAATGGCAAGTCCCACATCAAGCCAGTGGAATTTCCCGTCTTTGATCCATTCCTTCTTTGTCGGGCAGAGCAGGTACACCAGGCAGAGACCGAACGACAAGTGGATACATCTCTGGATCATGGCATCTAATGTACCAAAAATCCCTGTGTAGATCTGGAAGAGGGAGAAGCAAATGCAGATTGCTGCAATGATTTTCCCGAAGATGCCAGAGTACTCTACGGTATTGGATTCCTTATCCAATTCCTTGAGCTTCTTTTGGAGTTCATCTGTGAGCTCCCCGTTTATGGGTTCTGTATCATTCGGCGGATTCGTCCCATTTTTCTTTAATTCATCCAAGAGTATCAGCTCCTAATTTCTTTTTTCATATACCAACCTTTGTAAAGAGGCGCTACGTAGAGATGAAGTTCTTTTCCCAGAGGCATCAGCTTTGACAGCTCATATTCCTTATCTCCCACATAGACCTTCTCTTCATTGGTTACACCATTTCTAATCGATAATTCCGGGAAATTGCGGTTCATGTTATCCATGATGAACCAGCCGTCTTCTTCCCTGAAATCACCATCTCCCTGTGAGAATGGCAGGCCAACTCCCAGCGATTGGTACTTGGTGGACTTCAGGACGAATCCTTCCGTTGCTTTATTGACTTCCAGATATTCATAAATCATCGTCTTCTGTACGGAATGTCTATAAACCAGCGTTACGGGTGTTCCTGCTTCCACTCTCTGCCTGATGATAAATCCGTCCGAGGTTTGTCCGAACAGGTATGGCTGCCGGATAATCCATCCTCCGACAGCAATAACCAGACAGATAATCAGCCCGAAAACAATCAGGACTGTTTCTAATTTCCCATTTTTCTGCTTTCTCATTAAAGTGAGAACGGACCCTGCCCCGCAGAGTCCGTTCCCCCTCCTTCCTTTTTAAAGAATCGGCGTAATGAGATGAACCCTTTAGTTAGACTTCAGATACTTTTCAGCACCGGCGTTCATCTGAATGGACATACCTTCCAGAGCGGTGTCCTTCGTAATGTACTTGCCTACGGCGTGAGCTGCTTTCATGCGGTCGAGATGCGTGTAGAGAGCTTTGACGATTTCTCCGCCCATTTCATCGCTGAGTTTTGTTGTTCCGACGATGACGCACTTAACAGCTACAGTATTGACGTCTTCTGTCTGTCCAGGATAAGTGCCCTTCGGAATGACCATCTTGGTGTAGTATGGATATTTCTGCATCAGCTGATCAGAAATCTTCGGATCGATATCAACGATAGCAGCAGATTTGTTAGCAGCAAGGTCCTGTACGGCTGCTGTCGGGAAGCCTGCTACAACGACGCCTGCATCAACGTTGCCATCCTTCAGAGCATCGACTGCTTCGCCGAAGGAGAGGTACTGTACATCAATATCATTGTATGTGATTCCATAAGCTTCCAGAATCTGGCGTGCATTGGCTTCAGCACCGGAGCCGGATGCGCCGACTGCTACTTTCTTGCCTTTCAGGTCGGCAATTGTCTTAATTCCCTTGTCCTGGGTTGTAACGAACTGAATTGTTTCCGGATAGAGAGCTGCAAGACCGCGGAGGGAATCCACTTTATTGTCTTTGAACATTTCCTTGCCATTTGCTGCGTAGTAAGCAATATCGTTCTGGATGAAAGCGATATCAACGGATCCGTCTTTCAGCATATTGACGTTAGCTACGGATGCGCCGGTGGACTGTGCGGAAGCGTTCATCCCTTTGATGTTCTGGTTCAGGATTTCAGCTAATGCGCCGCCCAGAGGATAATAGGTGCCTGCTGTACCGCCGGTTGCGATGTTCAGGAACTGTTTGCCGCCAGAAGAACTATCGCTTCCGCAGCCTGCCAGGAATGCAGCACCTGCCATGCAAAGGACACCTGCTACCATCAATTTTTTCATTGCCTTTTTCATAACTGTCGACCTCCTTGGTTCTCTTAGAAAGCACTGGTGCTGTAGTTTGCTCTTGTGCCTCCGGAAACATTTGTGCACTGCAGAGAAATAAAAAAGCAGCGAGACATACGGGAACCGTATATCTGCTGCAAGCTTCTTTGCTTTATGTGCTATAAAGTTATTCTAATAATACTACTTTTCGAAATCTTTGTAAAGGAGGCTGGGCTGAATTCCTGTATTATTTTGATATTTTCCCTGATCATACGTATCAGCTTCGCCAAGAACCGTATGGAAATAGATCTGGCAGATCTCTACTCCTGCATAGATGCGGATCGGCTGCACGCAGAACATTTCAAGTGTCCAGTAGCCTGAGAATCCTACATCGCCGAACCCTGCCGTAACGTGGATGAAGAGACCAAGCCGTCCGATAGAAGATCTTCCTTCCAGCATCGGCACAAAGCACTTCGTCTTCGTATATTCTCTTGTTCTTCCCAGGTAGAGCTTGTTTGGTTCAAGAAGAATTCCTTCTTCCGGTATATGGAGGAGGTGTCCGGTATTCTTCTTTTTCATATCCAGCTCATGATTGTCATAAACCATAAGCTCATCGGACAGTGTCAGATTGTAACTGTTGGGATTTACCTTTTTGGGATCAAACGGATCAATGATTATTTCCTCACCCATATGCCGAACGATTTCTCTTCCGGATAAAATCATTTGTGCTTCCTGCCTTCCTGATTAAAAATTCTTCTATGTACAGCCATCCTGCGGCGGCTGAACGGGTTTACTGCCTGCATGCCTTCTGTCAGATTGAAAAGAGATTTCTCCTTATCTGTCAGGCGGTCGGATATCAGGAGTTCTCCCCTGTCATTAAATGTAATCAAATGCGCTGCAAACAGTGACCCATGCGTCGGGCAGAAGACGAGCCCCTTATGGTTGAAGTCATCATCTCCGTAGGGAACGGCTCTCAATAAAGAAAGTCTTTCTGCTCCGCAAACGGTGCACCTTGGATGTTCACCAAAGGATTTGCGGTGAAAGGTATGCTCTTCATCAAGATAGCGGCGGATTCTTCCTACTGTTGTTTCAGATGGCTTTGAAAAAAGATTTCCTTCCACTCCGGCCGCTGATACGTCCTCATCGAGGAATCTTCGGATAGCTTCTCCGCCCCAGATATCGGCTTCAACAAGTTCGCGGTAAGCACGGACGGCTTCCGGTTTCAAAATCCAGAAATAAGTGCCGTCTTCACTTTCAGAACCATCAAAGACATACTCCCAAGGGGCTCTTTTCTTAGGTGCGGCATCTGCTTTTAGAGCCCCTTCGCCGGCAGCGTCTTCGCTGCCTGTTTCTTCCGCTCCATCAGCCTCGCTGTTCTTAGCCAGCTTTCCTTCTTCATACAGGCTCTTGATCTTGTTTCCTGCCCAGCCGACGCCTGCATTCAGGGCACGGTATTCCATATAAAGAGCTTCTGCAATATTCTTCGCATTGTCTGTATAATCCGGGGTATAGTAGAGCTTGGAGAATATTCTCATCATCAGCTGGCTCATGACAGCATTATCGCCTAAAAGCGTCATCCAGCCTTCTGTTGATATTTTGTCCCACTGTTTCAAACCTTTTCTTCTTGCCATACTCACCGCCCCGTTTAGTTCATATCTATCATTCTCTGTTTCAGCGTTTTGGTATATTATATATAATTTTAATGAGCCTGTATATATTTTTATTCTAAAATTGCAAGTTCAAATTGAACACCTTTAACCAAATAATTTAAGCTGCATAGACGGTATCTAAATAAGCTTCAAATAAATCATCAGGCGTATCATACCCAAGGGACTTTCTAGGTAATGAATTCATATCCTCTGCAAACCAGAGAATCTGCTCAGCAGAGTAGTTTTCGATAGACTTTCCTTTAGGTACGTACTTTCTGAAAATGCGATTGTGACGCTCATTTTGAGCTCTCTCATAAGAGCTATATGGATGAGCAAAATATACCATTATACCATATCGTTCTAACTGAGATAATTCCGCAAACTCAGTTCCGTTGTCTGCTGTAATTGTTTTAAATACAGTAGCAAATTGTGATCCATAATATATTTTGAGACTACGTAAAGCAGCTTTTACAGATGCTACATCTTTACGTCGAATCTTAATAGCAATGAATTTATGCGTTACTTTCTCTACTAAAGTTAGTACCACAGCCTCTTTACCTTTACGCTTACCAACGATAGTATCTATTTCCCAATGACCAATCTCAAGATGTAGCTTAACGATATCTGGTCGTTCATCAATACTTCGGCCAAAGATGCGTACGTTCTTTGCTTGTTTAGGCTTTGACTTTTTACGACTAAGCAGTTCTGGTACATCGAATAGGGATAATGGTAGGCGTGATTGATTAAGGGCGTTATACAGCGTTTTAGCACATACAAGTTCCTCTTCAGTAAACAGATTATGCTTCTTAGCATAGCCCGCACATACGTCTAATGACCAGTTAGCTTTTTTAACTTGCGCTGCAACCCAAATAGCAAATGGACTTTCAGACGTAATGCGCTGTTTACGACCAGAACGTTTTCTGTTTTCATAGTAAACGGCTTGACCTCGACTAGGTACATACTCTGTTGGTCTGCCTCGATGTGTCGTCTTAGTTGCAGTGCCACGTTTTAATTCGTAGCCCACAGTACTAGGTGAGCAATTAAGTGCTTTTGCAATCTGGCGATAAGAGTAACCTTGCTTATGGAGCGCTTTGATTTCGCATCGATCTTCAAATCTTAAGTGTTGTCCTCTTTCGCGAGGTAGGGTATTAATGGTATTATTTAGGTAGTCCATAGTGATTGCCTCCGGTTAATTTTGTGTCGTAACTTAATTTTACCATTGATGCAATCCTATGGATCTTTTTATTTAGTTTTAGTGTTCAATTTCATTCTACAATTTACGATATATTTTTATTTCAAATATAGGCGCTAAAGCGTGAATTCTCTCAATTTCAATAAAAAAAGGAGCCGTGGATCATGCATTGCTGCATTCCACTGCTCCTTTTTTTATTCGATCCGCCTTGATCAGTTTCCTTCCAGTTCTGCCACTCCTACAGGCGGGCTTTCAAGGAATTTGACCTTCGGATTTCTCTGTTCGAGCCATCCTGCCTGCCATGCATTTGGAAGCAGGTATACCGGACGTTCCCTTCTGTCGTATACGACAAGTGCATTGTCGATGCCAATCAGTTCTTCCGGCGGAACATCGCCTTCCGTCCAGCGGGCTGTCGTATATTCCATAAGATCCAGATTTACAGTTACATTGTATTCATTTTCAAGACGGTACTTCATGACTTCAAACTGGAGCTGGCCGACAGCACCGATAATGAAGGATTCCATGATATACGGCTGCTTGTAAACCTGAATGGCGCCTTCCTGGGCAAGCTGTCCTACGCCGTTCAGGAACTGCTTTCTCTTCATGCTGCTTTCCGGGGAAATCCGGGCAAAGAGTTCCGGCGGGAATACAGGGAAATCAATGAATGTGACAGGATGCTTCTTCTCACAGACTGTATCTCCCACACCAAGTTCGCCTGTATCAAAAATACCGATGATATCACCCGGGTATGCTTTTTCGACGGTCTGTCTTTCCGTGGCAAGGAACTGCTGCGGCTGGGACAGGCGGAGCATCTTGCCGCTCTGGCGGTGAAGGACGCTTGCGCCCTTTTCGAAAATGCCGGAGCAGATACGCATGAATGCGACTCTGTCGTGATGCTTGGGATCCATATTCGCCTGGATTTTGAAAACGAAAGCGGAGAAGGATGGATCTTCCGGGGAAATCGAACCTTCCAGCGTTTTTCTAGGTTCCGGAGGCGGAGCAAGCTGCAGGTATTTTTCAAGGAACGGCTGCACGCCGAAGTTCGTCATGGCCGAGCCAAAGAACATCGGTGTCAGTTCCCCTTTCTTTACTTTTTCTTCATCAAAAGGATCGCCGGCTTCATCAAGAAGTTCCAGATCACTTTCGAGAGATTCAATGATTTCCGGAGTCAGATTCGATTTGATTGCTTCGTCATCAATCTTGCCGGAGATAACTTCGAGCTTCTTGACGCCGTGGGCATTGTCCTTCAGGAACAGGTGGCACATTTCTGTCTCCCTGTCATAAATCCCTGTGTAATTGCCGTTTACGCCAATCGGCCAGTTCATCGGGCAGGAACGGATGCCAAGGACGTCCTCGATTTCAGCCATCAGATCAAATGGATTCTTGCCAAAGTGGTCGATTTTATTGACGAATGTAAAAATCGGGATGCCTCTGTCAGAGCAAACTTTGAAAAGTTTCTTTGTCTGCGCTTCGACACCTTTTGCAACGTCGATGACCATGACAGCCGAGTCGACGGCCATCAGTGTACGATATGTATCTTCAGAGAAATCCGCATGCCCTGGCGTATCCAGAATATTGATTCTGCATCCTGCATAGTCAAACTGCAGTACGGAACTCGTTACAGAAATACCGCGCTGCTTTTCAATTTCCATCCAGTCAGACACTGCATATCTGGCTGTTTTCCTTGCTTTTACGGAGCCTGCCAGGTGAATAGCACCCCCGTAAAGCAGAAGTTTTTCCGTCAATGTCGTTTTACCGGCATCCGGATGTGAAATAATGGCAAATGTACGGCGTCTCTGTATTTCTTCTAAATCAGTCATTTTGCACCTCAATAATAAAAAACATATACATTTATATTATACATCAAGGAGGCATCAGTTTCCTACAGCTTCTTGGAAATTCAGAAATTTCGTTTCACTGCCTTTATTTCAGGAATATACATCGCAAATTTCTTGTAGTATAATAACTGTAATTATCTATTAAACAGATAATTGTATTCTATGTATTGATAACGATTCGTACAGGAGAATGGTATGTACCCTGAATCAGCCCATCTGGTTCGTTTGGAGTAAAGGAGAAGAGAATCTTATGTCAATCAAAACCAGAAAAATCGGAATCATCGGAGCCGGCAACGTAGGCTCCCACTTAGCCCTTCAGTTTGCAGTCCAGGGACTTGCAGACGAAGTCGTTTTCTATGATATCAATCATGACAAGGCAACAGGCGAATCTTTGGATCTGCTTGATGCCGTAAGTTACCAGCCGCATCATTTCGAAGCCTATGCAGGCACAGTCGATGATATGAAAGATGCGGATATCCTCATCAATGCATCCGGCAGGCCGCGCCTTCAGGGACAGAACCGCCTCGACATGATGAACAGCGCCGTCGATACGAGCAAGGAATTCCTCCCGATCATTGAAAAATCCGGATTTGACGGCATCATTATTTCCATTTCCAACCCATGCGATATTATTGCCGAATACCTGCAGTACAAGCTTGACTGGCCAAAGCAGAAAATCATAGGCTCGGGCACAGCTTTGGACTCCGCCCGCCTGCAGATGCAGCTCTCCACGCAGCTTAAAATCAACCGCCGTTCCCTCACAGCTTACCTCTTAGGCGAACACGGGGATTCGAGCATGATTCCGTGGAGCCACGTCACGGTAGCAGGCAAGCCGATTGATGAACTTCTTGCTGAAAAGCCGGACGTTTACCACATGGATTCCAAGGATGAAATTCTCCGCAAGGTTCATGAAGAAGGCACCTGGGAAAATTCCATGAAAGGCTGCACTGAATTCGGTGTTTCTTCTGCAACAGCTGAGCTTGTCCGTGCCATTTACCATGATGAGCACAAGATTCTCCCCTGCTCCGTCTACCTCGACGGCCCGTATGGAATCAAGGACAGCTTTGCTTCCGTTCCGGTCAAGATCGGTAAGGACGGTGTAGAGGACATCATTGAACTCCACCTGACAGATGAAGAAAATGAAGAATTCCAGAAGTCCATTAAGGTCCTGAAAGAACACTTTGCAAGAGCACTGAAACTCTAATCTGAAAACTAAAAAGAGGCTGTGAAAAGCGGGAAATCGTTTTTTACAGCCTTTTTTATTGTATTATACCTGATCCGCCAGATTCAAGATCAGTTCATAGCTCTTTGCCCATCCAAGGCATGGATCGGTAATGGACTTGCCATAAATCCCTTCTCCGATTTTCTGGCTTCCGTCTTCGATGTAGCTCTCGATCATAAGCCCTTTGACCAGATGATGAATATCCGGAGAATAAGCTCTGCTTGCCATGACATCTCTGGCAATACGGATCTGCTCCATGTACTTCTTGCCGGAATTGGAATGGTTGCAGTCCACAACGATGGCAGGATTTTCCAGTGATCTTTCATTGTACATTTCCATCACATGCTGCAAGTTTTCATAATGATAGTTGGGCATGCTTGTCCCGAAGTGATTGACATATCCGCGGAGGATAGCATGCGCCAGGGGATTTCCCGTCGTATGCACTTCCCACCCATGGAAAAGGAAATCCTGCTCATTCTGAGCAGCTTCAATGGAATTCATCATGACAGAAAGATCGCCAGATGTCGGATTCTTCATGCCGACCGGAATCCCCACGCCGCTTGCAATCATCCTGTGAAGCTGATCCTCGACAGAGCGCGCCCCGATGGCTCCATATGCCAGTAGATCGGAGAGATATCTGTGATTTTCCGGATAGAGGATTTCCTCAGCACAGGTAAATCCTGTATTTTCAATGACACGGACATGCATGCGGCGGATAGCTTTGATTCCTTCCATCATGTTTTCCTTTCCTTCCGGATCGGGCTGATGAAGCATGCCTTTGTAACCCTTGCCTATCGTGCGCGGCTTATTCGTGTATACTCTTGGAACAATGAATAATTTGTCCTTGACTTCATCTGCCGCTTTGGCAAGACGCTCACAGTAATCGAGCACGGCAGTTTCATTATCTGCTGAGCAGGGGCCGATGATCAGTAAGAATCTGTCATCCTTCCCTGTCATGATGTCTGCAAGCTCTTTATCTCTTCTCTCCTTCAATTCTGCATATTCCGGCTTCAATGGAATTTCCTGCTTCATTTCCATTGGTTCAGGAAGCCTGCGGATGAATTTCATCTGTTCCATGATGTCCACACCCATTCTCACTTATACAACTTTCAGAAAAGACTGATTAGTCCTCTTTCTCTTCATCGATTCGTTCGATTTTGAATACATTGATGGTTTCTACATCAGGGCAGCAGAAAATGGCTGTCCCTTTTTTCTGTCCCGGCTGGGGAATCTCTCCGCCGTACCTCAGGATATCTATGTATGGAAATGCCACATGCATGACCATGGGGCAGATTTCTCCTCTGTCCTTATCAAAATCCCAGGAATCTCCCGGACGGTGTCCCCTGTGGCAGGGGCATTTTCCCAATCTGTCAATACAGGTAATCTTGATTTTCGGTCTTCTAGCCATTAGTCCAAAACCTCCAGACATGTTTCAATCGGAATTCCTTTAAAAGGTTCCCTGCTTCCTAAATTCTTTTCTATCATTCTGCGTACGGTATCCATGGCATGCGACGCAGCATCCTTCATCGTTTTTCCATGAAGCACTCCGCCCATGAACACGGCAGAAAAAATATCGCCGGTCCCTGGGAAGCGCATGGGAATCAGTGAAAAATGGATGAGGAAAAACTTATCAAGCTTTGCATCATAGCCTGCTACTGCATTCTTTCCATCTACTTTTGCGCTTGTTATAATAACGGATCCCCTGCTGATCTCATGAAGACGAAGCAGAAGGTCTTTGATTTCAGGCTCTGTCGTCCCCTCTTCCTTGTAAGGCACTCCTGCCAGGAAAGATGCCTCCGTATAATTGGGGACCATGAAGTCTGCTGCGGAAATCAAATTTCTGAGCCCTGCAACTGTCTGATCCGTAAGCCCGTTATACAGATGCCCTTCATCTCCCATAATCGGATCTACAAATATCAGTGTTCCTTTTTTGCGTTCTTCCACGCAGTACTCCCGGATCATCTCCGCCTGCTTCTCCGTTACGATAAAGCCGGTAGAAACGGCATCGAAGGAGAAATTAAGCGCTCTCCAGACATCAAGCGTATGGATCATATAATCCGTCGTGTCCAGAATTTCAAACTTCCCATAATCCAGGGTATTTGAGACCAGAGCTGTCGGCAGATTATAAATATGATGCCCCATATGGGTAAGAATAGGCATCATGGCAGCCAGCGCTACTTCGCCGTATCCGGGAAGATCATTAATCAATAGTACTTGTTTTCCCAAAACAGCCCCTCCCTTCAGTAATACTTCAATATATTTTTTATTGTACCATATTGCCAAAAGGGAAAATCATCTATTATTGCATCTTTATTGATTTCAATCAAAAAAGCCGCCATCCTCATATGGACAACGGCTTTTGCTTAATTAATTACATAAGACCTGCTTTTGTGAGCCACGGGTCAATGACATTGTCCGAAGTATTTGCATCAAGTGTCAGCCCCTGGAAAATCTTAGCGCCAGGCGCTGCGGCTGCTTCCTTCAGGACAGCATTATATTCCTTGGAATAGTCCGGATCTCTCTTGATTTCATAAATATCGCCGCCAATTTTCTGCTGGATGGAATGAGCGACTTCGCCCGTTATGCCGCCCCACGTAAAGTAAGCGATCATGATTTTCTTTCCCTTATTGGATCCGGCAGGCAGCTCTTTGATCGTATCAATAGATTTTGCTTCCTTTTCATGAAGGCTTTCTAGCTGGTCCTTCAGGTCTTCGGACATAGGCTTCCCTGTCGGGTTTGGCACATACTTCCCGTTCTGCGAAGTTGGCTGCACGGCAGAGGCCGCTTTGCTTGAAGAACTTCCCGAGTTTCCGCAGGCGGTCAACGCCAGGACAAGCCCGCCCAATGCAAGAGCCGCGCAGATTTTCTTGATTTTCATAAAATCCCTCCCATAATCACAATCCTTGTACCTCATTTTCCTCTATTTTATCACCTGAAGCAGAAATATAAACAAAATAAACAAACAGAATTTTTATTATTCTTTTTTTCTTTTAGAGGACCCTTTCCCTTTGATTCCTGTATAATAAGGAAAACAGTTTCATCAGGAGGATATATGATCGTTACTATCAAAGACGATTTCGATGCTGATAAGATCATGAGAAGCGGACAGTGCTTCCGTGTCGTTCAAACTGAATATGGTTACCGCTTTATCACAGGCTCCCATGTGCTTTACATGAAGCCGCTTACAGAGACAAAGTATGACATTTCCTGCAGCCGGTATCAGTGGAATCATACATGGAAGCCTTACTTTGACTGGAACAGGAATTACAAATCCATAAGGGAGGCTCTTCCGGAATCAGATCCATGCCTGTACAAGGCAGCTTCCTACAGCAGTGGCATCCGGATTCTCCGTCAGGATCCATGGGAAACGCTCATTACTTTCATCATCTCGCAAAGAAAATCCATTCCTGCTATCCGTTCGGCTGTCGAAGCGCTTGCAAAGGCCGCAGGAAAACCTGTAAAGACGCCCTATGAAATCATTTATACATTCCCAATGCCAAAGGAATTATCAAAGCTTTCGTTAGAAGAGCTCAAATCCTGCTCCTTAGGATACAGAGCTCCTTATATATACGATACTGTGAAAGCGGCTGTTAAAACTCCCGGTATAATGAAAAAGATAGGTACACTCGATGACGAAGATCTTTTGAAGGCGCTGATGGATTTCCCGGGTGTCGGCATTAAAGTAGCAGGATGCACAGCACTCTTCGGATACGGACGGACATCTTTTGCCCCCGTTGATGTATGGATTTCCCGGGTCATCGATACATTCTACCAGGGAGAAAACCCATTCCCTTCTTTTGGTGAAAATGCTGGAATCCTCCAGCAATACCTTTTCTTCTACGCCCAGACAACAAAATTGAAATAAAAAAGCAGTGAAATTGTGATGATGCAATTTCACTGCTTTTATTTTAGAATTTCAGCCCTGCTTTCCGGAGCGCTTTGAATGTGTAATCAAGAATATTGTACAATGTTTCGCTGTCTTCAGCAGTCAGATTCTTTCCGTCGACTGCTTTAAGATCCTTGTAATAAAATCCTAGTTTCTTTTCAAGATTCTTTGCAATATCAATACCTTCTGCAGGTGTCTCAACCTTAGGCTGATTCATTTCAGCTTCCAGCTGGAATACGCGTTCCTGCAGTTTTTCATTTTCTTTTTCCAGTGAATCGATGGTCAAATGAAGTCCATCGATGGCATCTCTTTCCTGATCCAGATTCATCTGGAGGCTCTCTACCGTTCCCTTCAATACCTGAATCGTTTCAGCAGCCGCTTCCATTGCACTCTTTGAAATTTCCTGATTATCCATTATCCATCACCTCGCGGAAACTACGATACTTTTCTTTATTTTATCACAGCTTTTGACAGTCTATCAGGTATTTTTAATGAAATCTGTGACATATTCGCGATAAGCCGGCCCATTTGCAGACATTTCCATCGTATGTGACGCTCCCTGGAATATATAAAGTTTTTTGTTCGTGCTGGACGAATCTGCTAAAAGAAGTTCTGCTACTTCAGGCGGTACGAGCTGGTCTTTCGCGCCATGAAGGAAAAGCACAGGAGATGTCATGTGCTGGACTCTGTTTACCGGATCGATATCAGATAAAAGCTTGCCCGTGTGCATGTATAAGGCTGCCTGGAAGAATGGATTCAATACGTCCATGCCGAGGACCAGTCTGTCATCCCCCGTATACTTCATAAGCTTGTCTCTTCCAAGATCTAAAAGATCCCCGTAAGAGCTGTCGGCCACATAGAATTTCATTTGCTTTCCTTCATCGCTTGCACTGTAGATGAGCGCCATGGCAGCGCCTAAGGAAACACCATGGAACCCGATCTGCATCTGCGGATTTTTGCTTCTAAGAAGCGAAACCCATGCATTCATATCCTCTACATCATGGATGCCCCAGTCTGTATGGCCGCCTTCACTTTCTCCATGCCCGCGAAGATCGGCCAGCAGGACATTGTATCCCATCCTGCGGTAAATATTGGCATAAGGAATGCACATCGTGCGGTTCTGATACAAACCATGGAGAAGTATCACCGTATTCCGGGTTCCTGATTCTCCCGGAATATACGTCCCGACAAGTTTCGTCCCATCCTTTGAATGGACTTCGACCCTCTGCCAGCCATTTCTCGCCTCCAGTGAATGGATCCGGTCAAGTTCTCCTTTACGATTCTCTATTCCAAGAATCTGATCCCAGGGCGCGGAGAAAAGCTCTTCATACGCTACATTTCCCGCATAAAGCCCCGCCGCCAGAAAAAGGATAAGTGCAAGACCGACGAGCCACTTGATTAATTTCCACAAAAAACGCATTCTAATGTCCCCTATAAGCAAATTTTTGCTTCCTGTCCCGTTTCTTCTGGAATAACAAATGACCGCAGAATATCTGCGGTCACTATTATTTCTGTCATCATCTGATGTCTGCGCGCTCAATCTTCCCGACAAGAGGCACATCAGCATCAATCATAATCCGATCTCTCCCTGCCTGCTTTGCCTTGAACAACAAACGGTCTGCCCTGTCGACAATGGATTTTAAGGTATCTTCTTCTCTGACAAAGGTCACGCCAATAGAAACTGTAACAGAAAGCTTATTTCCGTCTTTAATAATATACGCCTGATTGACTACATCCCGCAAGCGGTTTGCAATCGGAACGGCATCCTTTTCATAAGGAACAGGGCATACACCGACAAACTCCTCGCCGCCCCAGCGTCCGATCACATCTTCGTGCCGGACATTCTCTTTAATGCTGTCAGTAAATGATTTCAGCATCATATCTCCGGCAACATGGCCATATTTTATATTAAAGTCATGGAAATGGTCAATATCCATAAACATCACGGCAAACGGGCGGAATAATTTGTGGTACTCATAGAACCTGACCTTCAGTATGGATTCCATGTACAAGCGGTTCGGAAGCTCTGTCAGGGAGTCATGGAATGCGATCTCATGCAGATTTTCAACGAGACGGGAATCTGCTTCCACCGGGCCCACTACCTCAAAAATTTCTGCTACATGCTTCGTTTCCCCATTTTCATCCTTAAGCGGCACAAAATATGTATCAATCAAGATGCGGTATCCGTTCTTATGAAGAAAAGTAACTCTTGCTTTTGATTTTTCTCCCGATTCGACAGTAGCAAGGAGCGGGCAGAAGAATTGGCAAAGGCTTCGTCCCTCTTCATCCATATGGAACAATCCTGACTGCGGACAGTGCTTGCCCACCATTTCCTCTCTTTTATATCCTGTAATCTGTTCCGCTTCCTTATTCCAGTAAACGATCGTACGGTCCGGCTCTACAATGTAAAGTCCAAAAGGAAGATCATCCGCTATCTTTCTAAAATTTTCTTCTTTCAGCTCCATCAGTAACTCCCCTTTCTATAATCCGAGTTCCGTACAGGAATTACATGGTACATAACAAATCATGAAATCATGGCCGGCACAAATCATCATTTAGAGAACCTGCCGTTTGCATGCATCAGCTGTTCCCGCTGCGGAATTACCTTGCAGCAGCTCTTTCATCTCCCCGTTCTGTCAGTTTGTGTGTTTTGTAATATTTCTTCTTGTTGCGATACATCTTTTTATCGGCAGATTTCATGCCAAAATCAAACTCAGATGCATTCTCCACCCATTCAAAACCAATGGCAACATCCACGGAACGATTCCGGATGACCTTTTTGAATTTCCTAAGTTTATCCATCTTGTCCAGTTTCTTCACATTATCCATGATGATAATGAATTCATCGCCGCCAAGGCGGTATATATCGTCAAGATCGAAGATTTCCTTCATGATGTCAGCGATTTCCTTCAGCCGGAGATCCCCTGCATCATGCCCGTATGTATCATTTGTTGCTTTAAGATTATTCAGATCGGCATATATAATTCCAACCGGCGTCCGATGGAGCTTGAGCTCCTCTACCTTCTTGCTCATTGCGTTCCTGTTATGGAGTCCGGTCAGCAGATTATTGCCCGACATATATTTCAGTGTATCCATCAGTTCCTGGTTTCTTGCCTTGAGGTCCAGGTAACCAGCCACTTTTTCCAGCATGTACCTGACATCGACTCCATTTTCCCTGTCGTAATTGATTACGCCAAGGAAGCCATATAAATGATTATCACGGAAAATAGGAACTTCAGCAATAGAATGCACATCGTGCGCTTTCAGGAACTGATACGTTACCCGGTCAGTCTCCTTGATATCATCAATATCGGAAATCGCAATGCTGTCATTCTTCTCAAGGAGATGCTTCCTCATCTCGACATATTCATCAAAATCAGCACCTGTAAATCCCAGATTCTTAATCGATGCAGGACCTTCTCTGCACCAGCTGAAAAGATAGGAAACTGACTGATTCTGTATGTTTCCGATGAAAACGCGGTCTGCGGAAATGATAATTCCTATTTCCTTGAGAACACTTCCAATCGCTGTGCCATAATTCTCGCCTTTGATGAGGATGTCCATCAGGTAATTGACCAGATGATCCGTTGAATAATTGAGTACTCTGGGTGCTGCCTGCACGGTACTCTTGTCCCGGCGAAGAATCATTGCTGAACAGGTGCCTCTTCTAGGCCCCCTGAAAAACAGATAGTCCAGCCATTCTCCTTCTTCAGGGAAGTACTTCTGATTGAAAACGGTCCTTCCTTCGTAAGCGGCTTCATACAAACGCTGCCGCCAGGTATAATCCGGCGTATCCAGAAGATCAGAAAAGCGTTTTTCCAATTCAGTCTTATTATGGATTCCCATCATCTTCTCATATGCCGTATTCTTGTAACGGCATATGATGCCTGAAATCATCCCATCATTTCCAATCGGAACATCAAGCAGGACGTAAGGAATGGGAATACGATCGAACAGTTCGCCTTTATTGACCCAGTCATCGACGGAAATTTCAGCACCGCCGCTCCTGATAATGCCAATAGCCTGTTCCATCAATTTACCGGCTGCAATCTTATCTGATCCATATGTAATCAGTGTATTTGCATCCACTTTGCACGGAATATTTTTCACATGATCAATATGGGAAATTTCTTCTTTCAGTTTCCGGCTCATATCCGAAACAGCCCCCTGGTCCTCATAATGGAAGAGAAGGATAAACTCTCCTCCATTGATTCTTCCGACCGGCCCGCTCCTGCCGAAAACTGAATTGATTCTTGAAGTGACTTCTCTCAAAAGTTCATCTGCCGTCTCTTTCCCGTAAGATGCCAGCATTTGATTGTACTGGGGAACAAAGATAAAGAGCATGACGTAGTCCACATTATAATGCTGATACATTTCCGAATACGTCATCATGGACTCGAGCAAACCTCTTGAATTCAAAAGTTCTGTAACCGGATCTGTTACTGTAAGCTTTAGATTCTCACGGCTCTTTTCTATCTGCTCTTCCTCAATGAACCAACCTAAAATCCCTATGATTTCTCCTTCATCATAAATAGGAATCTCTGTATAAATAATTCTTTTCAGCGTTCCCTGAAATACGCAGTCAACCATTTCGTTCCTGATGCAGCGGCCGGAAATGAGCACATCATCCTCTGAACGTTTCCAGGAATATTCATTGATAATCCAGCCCATCTCATCCGACGTCTTCCCAATGACGTCTTTTTCTGAGCTGAGTCCGAAAGATTTCATGAACTTCGAATTGATTCCGCGGATCCGATGCTCCCTGTCCTTCCAGAAACAGGCAACGTCTGAGAAATTCATCAGACTCTTCCAGAGGATATCCTTGCTCTCGACACCTCTTTCAGCATACGCTTCAAGCGCTCTTTCTTCGATATCTTCCTGCGCTGTGCCTACCATCTTCGCACAGTCTCCAGACAGCCCCTTCACACAGTAAAGTATCTTTGAAGCGCCCGTGCGGGATACCGGTATGATAGTATGCATTTTCCAGGGATATGTCCCATCCTTGTCTTTAGTCCGGAAGAAAGAAGAAAGGCCGGTATGCCCTTCCGCCTCCACCCTTTGCGAAAGTGTATTTGCATCTGTAAAAGCCAGGTATCTTTCATAATCAGCAGGATAGATACAGGTCTCGAAGTAAATGACATGATCCTGTCCCAGATCACCCGTCTTTGACAGTTTTCCTCTCGTTTCTCCCCGGCCGGCCAGGTTCATTGAAGTTCTTTTTGCCAGATCTAAAAGCGTTATATTGTCGTAGACGGAATATACATTCTGAAGAATGCGGTCAAAATGCGCCTGTCCGGCTCTGTCTGTATCTCCCGGAGTATTTTCTACCAGATTATTTAATTTGATAGAAAATGCATACGTTCCATTATTAAGAACAATGCAGGCTCCTGAAATAATCTTCAGTTTATTGCTGATGATGCAGGAAACTTCTTCACGATGCCCGCTTTTCAGTACTTTTTCAGCCAGTTCCCTGAATGCACTAGCAAATTCCATCCGCCTTGCATTTCCAATGCTTTCCCTATTGCCAAGCTCTATGCAGCCGGGCGTCATAATCTTTTTCAGATGTTCATCCTTGGTATATAAAAGACGAATGGTCTTTCCATCGTATTCAGCGACACCAGGCGCTTTATCGTTCTGAAAATCAACCTTGCTCAAAGCCTCATAGCAAAGACGCATAGCGCGGCTTTCAATTTTGATTCCCGTATCCATGCAGTGACGTATCGTTTCTTCGTAGGGAGCCGGTTTTCCAAAATAATATCCTTGTACTTCTTCGCAGGCCGCCTTTTTCAAGAATTCAAACTGCTCCTTTGTCTCTACGCCCCCTGCCAGACTCCTCCCGCCGATGGTTTTCGTCATAGCGACAACGGATGACAGGATATTTCTGGCCCTTTTACTCGGGCTTGATAGAAATGCCATATCGATTTTAAGCACGTCAAACTTATAGTCTTTCAGAAGATTGAGCGATGAGTACCCGCTTCCGAAATCATCCATCCAGACTTCATAACCAGCCGCGCGGAATTTTTTCAGAGTCTTCCAGATGACTGTTTCCCCGCCCATAAAAACGCTTTCCGTGACTTCGATATGCAAAAGTTCCTTTGGAACTCTGTATCTGGCTGTCAAATCCTCTATTTCCTTAAAAATATCGCAGCAAAGAAAATCGAGGCGCGAAAGATTGACCGAAACAGGAACAATAGCCTCTCCGCTTCTCTTGCAAAGTGCAATATTCCTGCACACCTGACGAATAATCTCCAAATCAAGCTTGTAAATTTCACGGCTGTCTTCCAAAGCGGTGATAAAGTCGCATGGCATTAAGAATCCCTTTACAGGATCATTCCAGCGGGCAAGCGCTTCCATACCGCATAACGTTTTTGAAATCGTTCTTACGACTGGCTGGAAGTATGCCTTTATGTATTCCTTCTCTATTGCTTCATCAATATTCTTGGTTACATATTCGCGGACAGTCAGACTCTTTCCCATGGAATCCGTGTAATATGCATAAAATGTGTCCGGTGTATTGCGGATACTGTCACAGGCAATCTTGACACTGGCCAGTGCCAGATCAGGATTCAGCGTTTCTCCATGCAGTTCATAGACGCCGATCTTGCATTCCACCTTGGCAGACGGCCTGATACGAAGGATCATATCATGCACTTCCTTCAGGCACCTGTCTATATCTCCGCCTTCAGCAAGGACCATAAAATGATCCACATCAAAACGGGAGATGAATGAATCTGAAAAGACCTGGCGGATGCTCTCCCCCATCATCTTCAGGAACATATCTCCTGCCGTAATGCCATAATTGACATTGAACATTTTGAAATGGGAAATATTGAAGAACAGCAGGTACAATCTGTCAGGATGGCTTTTTTGCGCATTTTCCCTGACAACTTCGTGAGCTGCAGCAATAAAGCGCCTCATGCCAGGAAGTCCCGTTACAGGATCGACCTCATAAGAAGGCAGTCTGCCTTTTTCATTGATGACAAAGACGTGAATCAGATGGCTTCCTGTCTTCTCATCCTCTACATGCCCTGCCAGTTCCACGGGCCGGCAGCTTCCATTTGCTGTCACTATCATGCAGTTCAATGTAAAGCGGTCTTTGCTTGCATGCAGCTGATCCTTGATATCATCCAGCAGCAAGGTCCGGTTCTTATGGATCATGCCAAAAAGGGACCCGCCTGTCAGTTCACGGAATCCTCTTTCATTTTTACAATCGCATAGAGCCAGCATTCGGGGGTTCGTATAGACAATTTCTCTCTGTTCATCATCTCCGTATACAAAGACGCCAATAGGGAAGTTTTCATAAGTATGTCTCATGAAGTCCAGCGTATATAACGATTTATCCATAATATCCCCGTCCCAGCTTCTACGGAAGCTCGAAAAAATATTTTTAATCTTTGTTATAATTATATAAGCTTTAGTCTATATTTGTAAATATCGAATAAGCGCTTTAGCCTGAAAAATATAATAAAAACGCCAATCTGTCGGGTGTTTACAGATTGGCTTAAAATTACTTTATAAAATTCGTTAGTTTATAAATTTTTATTTTTTTGTTCTTCCTGCCTATTTCATCACTGCATTTACCTTTCATCCCAATTTCCAAATGCAGCCTTTCCGCCTCACCGGAAAGCATCTCTATGACTGATGCGGCATGGAAGCAGGCTGAAATTCCTATCCAGGGATGAAGATTTTTTACTATTTTCACAATAATATTATCCTGATCAAGATAAACCGCATCAATAGCAAATCGCATAAAGCACATATGAATGCTGTTTGTTGAAACAAGAAGAAGCCCGCTTCCATGAGGAAGCGGTTTTCTCATCATAAGCCCGCAGAAACGGCCAAGCCATGTATCAGCCCTTTCCACCTGAATTTGAACGCTTGGAAAATCTTCCTTGCTAAAAGTCCAATATTCGAGCATAGACTCTCCTTTGCGTCAATGATATTAAAATATCCCTTTATCCTATTGTCTGTTTTAGCGATAACAAGGATGGCAGCAATACGACGACGAATATGGAGGGAAAAATGCAGAAAACGAGAGGGAATACCATTTTTACCGGCGCCTTCATTGCCAATGTCCTTGCTCTCTGTCTTCTGATATTTCTCATATTATCCGCCTGAATCTTCAATGTATCCGACATGGAAGCCCCCAGCTTTTCCGACTGGGTCACTGACATGACAAAAAGGTAAATATCCTGAATATCACAGCGTTCAGCCATAAACTTCATAGACCTCGCGCGTGTCATCCCCATGCGAATATCGCGGAGCATCCAGCGAAATTCGTCAATGAGCGGGCCTTCCATGCGCTCAACAACCTTCTTTAAAGCTCCGTCAAAGGAAAGTCCTGCCTGCACGGAAATGGAAAGGAGGTCAAGCACATCCGGCAGCTGACGGACGATGAGGTCCTGCCTTTGCCGAATGATATGGTTAAAAACACCAAAGGGAAGCATCGCCCCAAAAAGGAGGCCGCCCCAAATGGTACAGAGCCCCTGTACCGTGGACACGGGGGTCTTGGTGGTGTAGTAAAAGGCAAGAATCCCGAAAAGGGCCATGCTCAGGAACCAGAGTCCCACCACCGGCCGTACCTTCCATATGCCCTGTTTTCCTGCCACCATGATGCGGTGTTCCATCAGTTTCGGAATGGAAGAAGGCGCAAACTGGGCAAAGAAAGCGGCCATGCCCGTGAATGCCCGTCCAATAGTACGCTGGTAGAGAGGAATCCGCTTCAAATCATCGGGATTTTCTTCTTCCTCACGGACCGGCTCCACATCCCGGAAAACGTCAAGCCGCCGCTTCACTTCCTCCCCGGAAGACCGGCGGGCCAAAAATATAAGCATTACAAGGAAGAAGAAAAAGGCCAAAGCAAAAGCCAGTGAAAGAGCCAAAAGCATTGTCAGTCTCCCTCCTCCCAGCTGCCGGAAGCACCGGCGGTCTGCATGAATTTCGGATATTCCACATTGTGGGCCCGGAACTTGGAAAGAAACTGGGGCTGCAGGCCCGTAGGCTCATAGTGTCCCAGGGCCTTCCCGTTTTCGTCAAATCCGGTCTGGATAAAGCGGAAAAGATCCTGGAGTACGATGACGTCCCCTTCCATTTTCTGGACTTCCGTAATGTAGGTAATCTTACGGGACCCATCCTGAATACGTTCCTGATGGATGATGAGGTCCAGGGCCGAAGAAATCTGGTCCCGGATGGCCCGTACCGGCAGGTCAAGGCCGCTCATGAGGACCATGGTTTCCAGACGGGACAGCACATCCCTCGGGCTATTGGCATGGGCAGTGGTGAGAGAGCCGTCATGGCCGGTGTTCATGGCCTGCAGCATGTCCAGCGCTTCACCGCCACGGACTTCGCCGACGATGATACGGTCCGGCCGCATACGGAGGGAGTTCCTCACCAGGTCACGGATAGAAACCCGCCCTTTCCCTTCGATGTTGGCCGGCCGGGCTTCCAGCGTTACCACATGGGGCTGTTCCAGCCGAAGTTCTGCAGCATCTTCGATGGTCACGATACGTTCATCGTGGGGAATGAAAGAAGAAATGACGTTCAGGGTGGTGGTTTTACCGGAACCGGTACCGCCGGAAATCATGATATTCAGCTTCGCCTTTACACAGGCCCGAAGGAAAATGGCCATCTGCTCCGACAAGGTACCGAAGGAAATAAGATTTTCCACGGACAAGGGGGTCTTGGAGAATTTACGGATGGTCACACAGGGCCCGATGAGGGACAGCGGCGGGATGACGATGTTGACACGGGAACCGTCAGGAAGGCGGGCATCCACCAGGGGCGATGCTTCGTCCACGTGACGGCCAATGGGAGTGACAATTTTATCGATTACTGACATGAGGTGGGCATTGTCATGGAACTGGGCTGCCGTAAGGTGCAGTTTCCCCATGCGTTCGATATAAATCTTCTTCGGCCCGTTCACCATGACTTCGGTGATGCTGTCGTCCTTCAGGAATGGTTCAATGGGTCCGTACCCCAGGATTTCATCGCAGATGTCGGATACCAGGCGGGCCCGTTCGCCACGGGGCACCACAAAGGGATTCCGTTCCAGCACCCGCTGCACGTAGCCGGAAATGACATTTTCGATTTCCTCCCGGCTGTGGTTCGTACCATCGAGAATCCGCTGCTGCTCCGCCGTCATTTCATCCACGATCTGACGGTGTACCGTGAGCTTCAGGTTCTGGTATTCCTCTTCCTTCGCATCCACCGCCCGGCCGGCAAATATGTCTTCCTTTTCCTGGACGGCCTGTTCTTTCTTTACCTTCCGCCCCAGTCTTTCCAGCAGTGTCACAATTTACATCCCCTTCTGCTATGATCAGTTTCCCGCACGATTCAGCGGATTGTTTTCATCATACATCAAGTAAGTAATACTCATGGTATCGGGAAAAGCAAGTTTTGCCCATTTCATATTTTCAAAAAAGCCTTTGCCGGTATCATTCTTTGTTAATTTAACAGTTGCTCTCGCTGAGTAAGGTGGCTTTGTACTTTGATCAGTTCCATCATCCGGCATTTTGCCAATTATATAGGCATTTTTTGCGTTATCCTCATTATCCACTACTGCTAATTGAATATCTTGATCTTCTTTAACATAATAGACAGAGCTACCTATCTTATTAAATAAATTATGGTATTTACTCTGCAGTGTTGGAAAGTCAGGCGTACGAGTATTATTAGAAAATTCTGCTACCACTGCGTCCCGAACTAAGGATCGTGTCAGATTTTGGTAAGTCACCCAATCACTGAAATAAATGCCAAAAGCTGCAATCGCTATGATGCATAAAAAAAAGAGAGGAAACATCACGGCAAATTCGATAATATCCTGTCCCCCCTGCCTTTTCATGATGGTTCCTCCTTTCCTATTCCTTTGAAATCGAGTTCTTTGGACAAACGGCCAATCTATTGACTGGCCGCCTTTCCAAAGAACTCCTGCCAAAGCAGAAGTTCTTTGAACTTGAATCGACCTTGCTTAAGAAGATCACTAACCCTGACCGCTGGATGCAGCCTGACTGCTGGATGCAGCCTTATCCATAAGATTACCTGCATTGTTGAATACATTGTTAATCTTACCTGCAAGACCAACCTGGCTGTAAATGAGCCAGCCAATACCAACGATAATAGCCAGCATCAGTGCGTATTCCACCATGTCCTGGCCCTTTTCACCAAGGTACGGTTTTACATAGTAATCATACATCTGTTTAGCAATAGACAACATATCGATTCACCTCCTCCCATGTGAATTAAAATGGAATGCATTATTTATATATAAAAAGCCAATGGCTTTTTATAATCTTACACCCATAATATAGCAGATTTACACCTTAATATCCACAATTTTACGGATAATAATGAAGCCCACAATGACCAGAATAGTGGCTGCCCCGATAGCAATCCTCCCAATGGAGGTAGAAAAGAGAGGCTCCAGATATTCCGGAGAAGTGATGTAGAAAAACAGGGCCAGTGCCACCGGTATGCAGGCCAGGATAATGCCGGACATCTTTCCCTGGGCCGTGAGGGTATTCACTTCCCGGCGGATACGGATACGTTCTGCAATGGTTTCCCGGATCGTATCGAGAATCACCGCCAGGTTACCCCCTACCTGCTGCTGGATAAGAACTGCTGTCACTACCAGTGAATAGTCCGGGCTTCCCACCCGTTCATCCATATCCCGGAGCGCCTCTTCCAGGGACTTCCCGAGCCTCGTATCCCGGATGACCCGTTCGAACTCACTGCTCATGGGCGGGTCCATTTCCCGGGAAATGATTTCCATGGTCTGGAGAAAGGAAAACCCGGCACGAAGGGAATTGGCCACCAGGGACAGGCAATCAGAGAGCTGCATCTGGAAAGCGAGGAACCGCTTATTGATCCTCCGGTGCACATAAATGAAGTCAGCCGCCAGGAAAAGGACAGCCACAATGAGGGCGGTCACCGGATTCCGGGTAAGAAGGAGAGCCAATAGGAATATCACCAGCGCCGCCGTACCGGAAATGGCAAGGAATTCGGATCCCAGTAAGGGCAGCCCTGCCCGGATCATCATGAGATCCCAACGGCTCCGGTTCGTCTTGCGCCCGGTCTTCCAGGCCTTCTCCTCGAAGATCTGGTGAATCTTCCCCTTCAGCACCTGCAGGAAAGAAGTCTCCTGCACCTCCGTAGGCTGGTACCCCGTAAACAGCTGGATCCGGTCCGCCACCTCCCGCCGCTGCTTCACCACAGCCCGAAGGCCAATGAAAAACAGCAGGAAAAACAGAAAGGCACCGATAAAAGATGCAATAAATATGATCATGGTTATAGGCTCCTTTCTTGTTGAAAAACGGGCTATGGCCTTCGGCCAGGGCTCTGTCCTGCGGACAGGGCTGTAAGAATCAAGGATAACGCCTTCGGCGAGGTGGCGCAGGTTTCTCAAGGGGAACGGGCTTCGCCCAAGGGGGTGCCGCTTCAAAATTGTATGGCGGCACGATTATGTATCCCGCGGCAGAGCCGCAGCCTTGCGCCCCTTTCAGGGGGAGAGGGCCACGCAGTGGCGCGGGGGTTACTAATCCGGGTTGAATACCTGTTGACTCCACCCATCAAATACGCTTTTTATGGGTATCCTCATCTGTCATTTACCACGGGCAGCACACCCCTCTCGCTTCGCTCGCGTCCCCTCAAGGGGCCAAGAATCCAGCGGCGAAGCCGCCGACTTGCGCCCCCTCTCAGGGGGAGAGGGCCACGCAGTGGCGCGGGGGTCACTAATCCGCTTTGAATACCTGCTGACTCTACACATCAAATGCGCTTTTTACGGATAAGCCCTTCTGACATTCAATGCGGATAGCACACCCCTCTCGCTTCGCTCGCGTCGCCCCGGTGGGAAGCGACTCACTATGATTTGAGCGTCGCTGGCGCTCCTCCAAATCATGTTCGCTGCCACCTCAAGGGGACAAGAATCCAGCGGCGAAGCCGCCAACCTGCGCCCCCTTTCAGGGGGAAAGGGCACGTAGTGGCGCGGGGGTCACTAATCCGTTTTGAATACCTGCTGACTCTACCCATCAAATGCGCTTTTTACGGATAAGCCCTTCTGACATTCAATGCGGATAGCACACCCCTCTCGCTTCGCTCGTGCCGCCCCGGTGGGAAGCGACTCACTATGATTTGAGCGTTGCTGGCGCTCCTCCGCTACGGCTGTCACCGACTCACGACAATTTGCGCGTCGCTACACTCCTTCAAATTGTGTTCGCTGGTGCAAATCATGTTCGCTGCCACCTCAAGGGGCCAAGAATTCAGCGGCGAAGCCGCCAACCTGCGCCCCCTCAAGGGGGCAGGGATTCCAACGTTAAATGATCCATCTTCCTATTTACCTACTCTCCCATGGATTGAACCCCAATATGATCTGCACATTTCTATCGATATCATCTATAACTTCATGAAAGCGGGTAGAGATATCACGATTCGTATACCGGATTACCTGAATTCCAAGGCTGTTTAAATACAGTGTTCTTTCTCTATCATGCAATTCATTTTCATTATCATAATGCTGGCTTCCATCAATTTCAATGGCCAGCCGCGCCCTATGACAATAAAAATCGAGGATATAGTTACCTACTAACCGCTGGCGGTAAAAACGAATAGGATATTTTCTCAGGAACCGGAACCACAGCATTCGCTCATGTTCCGTCATGTTCTTACGCAGAGTTTTGGCATTCTTCAAAAGATGGTGATGCCTTTCTTCCATGGGTTTTCACCTGCTCGTATTCATCGCTGATAACTCTACCCGTCAGGTACGCTATGCCTTGCGCCCCCTCTCAGGCGAGAGTCCTACATAGGACTCGAGATGCGCATGTCCTGCAGAGGACATGCGAGCCAGCCGCAAATTGGCACTTTTACTGCTCATTAAAGTGCCTTCCTTTTGTCGGCTGGCCGACCAGCCCAAGTTGGCGCTTAGCCTGCCCATAAAAGCGCCTTCCTTTTGTGGCTGACCCGGTGGAGAGGGCCACGCAGTGGCGCGGGGGTTACTAATCTGGTTTAAATAGCTGTTGACTCCAATCATCAGATGCGCTTTTTACGGATAAACTCTTCTGGCATTCAATGCGGATAGCACACCCCTCTCGCTTCGCTTGCGCCGCCCCGGTGGGAAGCGACTCACTATGATTTGAGCGTCGCTGGCGCTCCTCCAAATCATGTTCGCTACCACCTCAAGGGGGCAAGAATCCAGCGGCAGAGCCGCCAACCTGCGCCCCCTGAGAGGGGGAAAGGTACCTGATCCGCGGCGCTATATAATCTGTGCGCCGTACCACCCCTTCAGCCACTTCAGTCACCTTAGCCCCCTCAGCCACCTTCTCATCATATCTTCCCTTTAGCAATTTCATCTGCCATTCCCATGATGGCCTGGGAGAATGGATTATCCGGTTCCTGGTCTATGACGAGGCGACCGTTGTCGGCGGCAGAGGAGACGGCCAGGTATTCATTAGGAAGCACGTGGTATACGGGAAAGCCCAGGGCCTTGGAAAAGGCGGCCCTTTCTTCTTCGGTACAAGGGTTGACCCGGGTGAATACCGGTCTGATTCTCGTTTTATAGTCGTCCCAGCACTGGAAGATTTCAAAGGCCCGTTTCATGTGCTGCACTTCGTAGCCGCCGTTCACCATGGCCATGAGCACCGTCTTATCGGACTCTTCGCAGGCGGTACAGGTGATGTCCGTAAATCCGGAGGACAGGTCCATGAGGACATACCGGAAAATGCTCTTTGCCATGTGGATGAGGCTGGTCATGCCGTCCATGGTCACCGTTTCCGCCAGGTCCGGCTTCGACGTGCCACAGAGGATAGACAGGTTATCCCCCACCTGGACGAAGTAGGACTTCAGCGTCACCGGTGACAGGAAGGAAATATCCCGCACCGCTTCCACAATGGTACTCTGGGGCGTCAGGTTGAAGAATACCGACATATCACCAAACTGGAGATCCCCATCGATAATGGCCACCGATTCTCCGGTCCTTTGGGCCAGGGCAGAGGCCAGGTTCGAAATGAGAGTCGTTTTGCCGCTCTTCCCTTTCGGGCTGAAGAAGGAAATGACTTCAGACTGGGAAACCATGGTGGTGCTGGTGACATTTTTTACGGTCTCCACCAGTTCCTCTCCCGTAAAGGGCTTTATCATGAATCCGCCGGCCCCGGAACCCAGGAGACGGGACTGGGCTTCGGAGTCCCATTTCCGGGACATGCCGATGATAGATGCATAGGGATAAGACCTTTTCAGTTCCGACAGGAGGGGACCGTTCTTCTCATTATCCATATCCACCAGGATCAGCTCCGGCTTGAAAGCCTGCATCTGCCCCATGGCATCCCCCGCCGTAGCGTACCGGGCGGACAGTTCAAAGCCCGGCGTATTTTTGATAACGCTGGAAAGGCGCTCCAGCATGATCTGGTTTGCTTCAATCAGTACGGTTCTATAAGCCAAGATTTCTCACCTCCTCAGGAGAAAAGCCGGCTGAGCCAGCCGCCCTGGTTATCAGATTTCTCCTGTTTTTCCACCTTGCCGGGGCTGATATAGCCATCCACAACGCCCGCCAGCTCTTTCGCCAGTGGGGTGTGGCAGGCATCGATGACAAAGGGGGAACCGGTACGGATGGAATTCTGGGCAGTCTGGAAATCATTGGGCAGCACGTAGTCGAAATGTTTTCCCAGGATTGATTCTACATCTTCTACGTCGATTCTCGTCTTCGCATTGCTCCGGTTCAGGATGTACCGGATCTTGCTGTCATCGTAGCCCAGTTCCTTCAGGGTATCGGATCCACGCTTCATATTTTTGATGGTAGGGATGAAATCGACGATGCCCACGAAATTGATGATGGTGGAAAGGTCCATCATGGCCAGGTTCAATGCGCTGAAGGTGGACGTGGTATCTACGATAACGTAATCATATTCCAGCTGCAGCTGCTGTACCAGGGCCCGGATAATGGGTGTCTCCATATTGTAGGCCTCTTCCATGAGTTTCGGGTTCGCCAGCACATCGAACTGAACCTTTCCCTTTTTATAGGGCGTCAGGAACTCCGCAGCCGCCGCATCCTTGGGATGCTCCTTCATATCCTTCTGGGCATCGGCAATGGTCAGCTTCGGTGCCAGTTTCAGGTAGTAGCAGATATCCCCAAACTGCAGGTCCAGGTCCACCAGGCACACCTTCAATCCCTCATGGGCCAGCTCCGCCGCCATATTAATGGCAATGAGCGTCTTCCCCACCGCATAGGCCGTACTGAATACGGTAAATATAGTACCTTTCCTGCCTTCCATGGTTTTCCTCCTGATGGTTTATTTTCCAAACGTATGAGTATGTAAGTTTCACATTGGTATAAAAAAGTGGCTGAAGGGTGACGCCCTGCGGGCGAGGTGACTCAGGTGACTGAGGGGATGGTGTGCCGCATCAAATTATATAGCGGCACAATTTTTATTCATGAACCCACTCCTCTATCATTGCCAAATCACTATCACAAGCTATTTCCAGCTCTTTAATACCTTTATCCCCATATATATCCATATCTTCCTTATAAGTAGAACCAGCTTTTTTATATTTTGTTTCCAAGGCTTGAATCAATCTGTATAACATCCAAGCTACCCGCTTCTCTTGAAGAAGTGCTTCACCAGCATCTTTTTCTGAAACAAATCCAAGCTCAATGCTCAAATACAACTGAGCTTCTACCTCAAAAGCAGAGCCCTTTGCATTATAGAGAAAATGTATATAGTCTCTGGTAGTTCCACGACCGGCACCTTCAGCGATATTTGAGCCAATAGAAACCACCGCACGACGAATTTGGGAAGACAGTGCATACAACTCATAGTGAGGTAATTTATAAGCAATAGCGTAAATATCTCTGGTTAGCTTTTTCGTTTCTTTCCACAGAATCAGATCGCGGTAACTATAGCTATTCATAAATACCTCTGCATGTATCGAAATTAGTTTTTAGAGATCCCCAATTCTATTGGAGTTCTTTGTTTCATTAAAGAAATAAGTATATCTATGATTTCTCAAAAGACTAACTCTATAGCTTTGCTGGAAAAAATATATAATGGCGGCGCTATATAATTTGTGCGCCGCACCTTCCCCTCAGCCACTTCAGTCACTTTAGCCCCCTTAGCCACCTTTCACCGCATTGGCTGATACTCATCCATAATCTTTCTTACACGATTGCGGATATCATTCTCCCCGGAATCAGCAGCGGCCTTCTCAGCCTTAACAGGCCGTACTTCTTTCCTTACAACCGGAATCTTCTCGGCTCCTTCAGGCACCGGATTCTTGTCCACTCCTACCACCTGGAGGTCATTTTTCCGTTTGGCGTAGTCCTCTTCGGAGAGGGGGACGTACACCGTTTCTCCCCTGTCATCGGTGGTGCGGAGGAGGTGGGACGGACCTTCGGGCTTTGGCTTTTCCTCGAGGATGACCGTGTCTCCCGGTTCACCGGGCTTATCGCCCCAGATGTCCGTTTCTTCTTTGGTGGTGCCCGGTTTCACCGGCGTATTCACGTTCACCTTTTCTGCATTTCTTGCGTACCGTTCTGTGGTCTCATAGCTTGCCTTCATCTTCTGGCTCATGGATACCGGTGTATCATCGGCTACCAGGGTCGGCGTAATGAGGATCACCAGTTCCCGGTTGTCCCGGGTCTTCGTGGTGTGCCGGAAGAACTGGCCGATAATCGGAATATCGCCCAGGAGCGGGATCTTCGTGATGGTCTTGCCATCTTCCGAATTCAGAAGGCCTCCGATGGCCATGGTCATGCCGGATCGGACGTTGATCACCGCATCTGCTTCCCTGGAAGCCAGGGCGGGGATGGTAAAGTCATTTTCCTTCACCCCGTGGCCATAGTCCAGGGTAGAAACTTCTGCATGGACTTTGGAGGTAATCTTGTTTTCCGCATCCACCACGGGCTCGATATTAAGGCGGATACCGTATTCCCGCCAGTCGATGGAAATTTCCCCGTCCCCCGCGGATGTAGGAATCGGAATACGGCCACCGATGAGGATATTGGCCTTCTGTCCACTCATGGTGGTTATGGACGGACGGGACAGGATCCGCGCCTTGCCTGTGGTAATCAAAGCCTGCAGCGATGCATTCACATTGCTGATCCGGCGGCCGAACCAGCCCAGCGTACCGCCACGGCTATTATTTTTGAAATTTTCCCCTGCATAGAAGAGACCTGCAGAACCTCGGGTAATATCACTGCTGTTGGAATTAGAGCTGGAACCGGACGTATTATCCCCCAGTGCCGGAGACCAGTACTGGATGCCCAGGTCCTTTTCATTGGACGTATTGATTTCAATAATCTGCGCTTCCAGGCGGATCTGACTGGGTGCTGTCATATCGAGGAGGTCGATGACATTAGAGTCCGTAATGGTGCCCTTCGTATCTTTCGCATCATTGGCACCTCCGCCGCTGCCCATGTAGAACTGGGCAATCTTCACTGCCGTATCGTGTTCGTACTGGTTCTTCACCTTACCCCGGAGGAGGACCTTTCCATTCATCATCTGGACCTTGACTCCGGGATAGCCGATGGCCTTCTGGATGGCACGTTCCGTTCCTTCATCATCGCCGGATACGTAGACGCTGTATTCCTCCCGCTGCCCATTGGACCATACGATGAGGGATGTGGAGCCGGCCTTCTTCCCTACCACCAGAAAATCGTTGTTTGAAAGAAGCTTTACGTCCGCAATATCCGGGTTCCCCACGGCCAGCCGGGTAATGCCCGGAGCCTCCATGTACTGGGAACCGTTCACCGAAACATTTAAAGGAGTGGCTGCCAGGACCTGGCCATAGACTCCCATGACTGCCGCCGTTACCAGGAGGCCGATCCGTTTCATCTGTTTATTCATTTTACTGCCCCCTGCTTGTATTAGTACCACGAATGACTTCAATACCCGATAAACCGGCGCCGGAACTGCCACCGCCGCCGGAGGAAATAGATACCGACGGTGCCGGGCCATAGGAAGCAGGCGGAGCCGATGGCTGGTATACCGGCTGCGGCGCAGCCTGGGGCTGCTGGGCCTCGGGAAGTGGAATGACATAATAGCCAATGGAGTGGTCCCCTTCATCGTTAGACGGCCGGAGCAACAGCTGGAGCTGGCCGATCTGGGTGGAACCGATAAGCTTTGCCGCATCGTAAGGCGTAAGGGCCACGGTCACCACGGAAGGAGTCCCCATGGAAGAGGTGCTGCTGTTATTCGATGTAGTCTGGGGAGCACTGCCATTGGGCATGCCCTGTTTATTCTGGCTGCTGTTGCTCTTCGCCTGCTGGGGCTGTGGCTGTCCGGAACTCTTATTCACTGCCAGGATCAGCACATCCTTCAGGAGAATCTTCGAGGTAATCCGATTCTTTCCTTCCCGTTCCGTGACAAGGAGGATATCCACCTTATCGCCGGGCTTGGCAAATCCGGAAACCCCGGTCACATCGTTCACGGAGAAAGACACTGCCCGCATGCCATCAGGAATGAGTCCCACAAAGCCGCCGGCCCGCTGGGACAGCTTACGGCCTGTGATGATATCACCCATGTAAATATCGGTGCCCGCTTTCTTTCCTACCACCGCATTCTTATCGGTGAGCGCACCGGCAGGAACCATGGACGGTGATACCTCTACAGCCTTCACCATGTCTTCCGTAATCACGGTCTGGGGAGCAATATCCGTATTGGCCTCAATCACCGGCACCATGGCCTGGGGAGCCGCCACCTTTTCTTCCTTTTTCGAAAACAGGGCAGACAGAATACCGTAGAGTATCAGAAACACCAGCAAAGCCGCCGCTGCACAGAGAAGCAGCAGTTTTCTGGGTGACATCTTCTCGATGATTGCTGATAGCTTGTCGAATTTCTTCACAATAATCCCCCTTATATGATTGAACGAAAAAGACAGATACGAACCTGCCAGTACCTCTCTGCCTTTTCTCCCCTTCCTTATACAATTCTTAATGGCGCACTATGCCAATTTATCTTTGTTTTATTCTATCACAGACAACCCGTTTCTGCTACAAAAAGGCAGATATTATCAGATAAATCAGTCCCTGGGGAGGTATGATTTTTTTGCGTCCAAAACGAAATTTGCATATTTCTATATTATTTAGAAGAAACGTCGTTTCTACCTGCCTCACTATCTGTCACCAGACGAACTCCTTTAATCCCATAGTAACGGGCGAAGGCTATATTTTTCCAGTGATTCCTGTCCTCACTGAAAGGAACTGAAAACGCATGGAGTCCGGTAATGAGGGCCCAGTTCTTTCCCATAGAAAAGTCAGCAGGCCTCACCTCAAGTATTTCATCACTTCCTGAAAGTGCCTGGGCCTCTGCTGTGATGGAATGCATATAGCCGTATTCTTTCGAGTAAAACACAGAAGTATTGAAAAGAGTCAAGCAGAAATAAACCATTCCCAGTATCACAAAAATATGGCTGTTCTTCTTTTTTGTAATTTGCACTCCTGACAAATCAGACAGATGCACTATGGTCAGTACCGCCATAATCAAAAACAGAAGACTCGGAAACGTAGCTCGAAAGGGTGATTCCGGGGATACGAACATGATCAGGTTAAAGCAGAAGCTCATGGTACCAAGCCATCGAGCAAGATGAATATATTTCTCCGCCGGTGCCCAAAAGAGAAATACCTTTCTCCGACGGTAGAATTTCAACAGATAGAGCCATAAGAAGCTCTGTACCAATAGGCAGAAGCCAAATGCCATGAGATGGTCAGTGTCCAGAAAAAGGAGTTGAAATGTCTCCCCACTTTCTTTCATCCTTATAAAGTTGCCCGGAGAAAACAGGAGAAAGGCATATCCCATTCCAAGTCCAAGGAGTCCTGTTATCATCCAGACATGTAGAATCCCCTTTCGGTAACTGTGATAGATATATAGAATCCCACTCAGAATCATCCAGCCAATGGTATTCTCATTGGAATCTCCAGCCACCAGTCCCAAAAAGAAAATCAAAACACTGAACAGGGAAGAGTGCCTGGTATTTCCATCCAGGAAATAATGATGTACAAAGGGAACCAGAAAAAGCAGCAAAAATAGAGCCGGAAAGAAATAGTTGCAGGCTCCATCAATCCAGATAACGGTACCGGAAAAATTGATGTTAAAAGACCAGAAGCAAAAGGCGATCAGAACCAGGGAGAAGAATGAATCTCTTACACTGACTTTTCCGCCGGAAGAAATGTACTGCACCAGGCAGATCATCAGCACCGTGCCTCCCGCAATGGCTATATTAAATACCGTCCTGTCCATCCACAGGAAAAACATGGCCATTCCCTGGGCCACAACCCGTCCACCCCATGTCATATAGTACAGGCTGCAGGACCGGGCAATATCACTAAAGCTGCTGATTCTTTCTGCTTTTTCAGAAAGAGGCTCAAACATAGAATGCCCCTCCCAGACAAAGGAGTAAATATAATCATCCCCAACACATTTGAAGGTCAGTGAAGATAATACATAAATAACCAGAAATATACCGGTCAGCAGCAAAATAGACCTATGTCTGCTGAGATGTAGAAAAAGATTCATTTTTTAAATATCCTTACTTGTTATAATAATAAAATATGTCTCTCAATATTATGTACTCATTATAAATCAACCTGTCCTATCATGGAAATAGCGCAAGAATTCCTTATTAAAACTTTTTATAAGTATTTATATGTAGTTTCTATAATCAAATAATACTAATTGTAAATATTTCATTTTACTTATTTCTTTCCCGAATTGAAATAATAAGTTGAACACCCGGCGAACCTTTATGCAGTAAGTGCTGCAAGCATTTCTTCCCTAAAGCACTCCTCGGGTGTCTTATAGCCGAGTATTTTTCTTGGCAGGGTGTTGGCCCAGC
>ERZ772863.129-NODE-129-length-100797-cov-21.815201_pt1 | contig 100797 bp, 113 predicted proteins | sample MGYA00512134_ERZ772863 | MGnify/ENA primary metagenome ERZ772863 (study PRJEB29015, sample SAMEA2737659) | human gut metagenome | biome: human gut; feature: human-associated habitat; material: faeces | place: China | collected 2012 ...
GATAGCTGCTGCAATGTCCTGTACGGCGGTTTCTTCGTAGAGCTTTTTCATCTCAGTAGCTCACCTCCGTGCCATCAGGCAGGGCGGCTATGACGCTGTTGACAATCTCCTGCTTATCAGCTGCCGTCCAATAGTCCGTGCCTCTGACAGGTGTCTTACCGGGTGCGCCGGGTTCGCCTTTTTCGCCGTCCTTGCCCGGTGCGCCGGTTGCTCCGCGCGATGGATTGCCAGTGTCCGTGCTGCCAAGATACCAGTTGCCATTGTCGCCGATGTGCGGCGTAACGCCGTCCGCACCAGCAGCCCCCGGTTTGCCATCGGCGCCGTCTTTGCCCGGTGCTCCGGTTGCTCCACGCGATGGCTTGCCGGTATCGGTGCTGCCAACGTACCAATTGCCATTGTCACCGATGTGCGGCGTAACACCGTCCGCGCCAGCAGCCCCCGGTTTGCCATCGGCGCCATCCTCGACCGTGGCAATGGCTGCGCCGTCCACGCTGATTGTTGTCGTCTTGCCGGCCTTTGTGGCTGTTACCACCGGGCTGTGGCCGTCCTTGCCCGCAGCGCCGGTAGGGCCGTCTTTTCCCGGCGCACCATCTGCGCCATCCTCGACCGTGGCAATGGCTGCGCCGTCCACGCTGATTGTTGTCGTCTTGCCGGCCTTTGTGGCTGTTACCACCGGGCTGTGGCCGTCCTTGCCCGCAGCGCCGGTAGGGCCGTCTTTTCCCGGCGCACCATCTGCGCCATCCTCGACCGCGGCAATGGCCGCCCCGTCCACGCTGATTGTTGTCGTCTTGCCGGCCTTTGTGGCTGTTACCACCGGGCTGTGGCCGTCCTTGCCCGCAGCGCCGGTAGGGCCGTCTTTTCCCGGCGCACCATCTGCGCCATCCTCGACCGTGGCAATGGCCGCCCCGTCCACGCTGATTGTTGTTGTCTCTCCGGACTTGGTGGCCGTTACCACTGGGCTGTGGCCGTCCTTGCCGGGGTCACCCTTTGGGCCTTCGATCACAACAAGCGGCGTGTCAACGGCTGCGACTACCTCTTCTCCAAACACATCGAGGATCTCGGCTTCGATCTTGTCGCTCATTCCATTATCTCCTCGTCCGTGCAGTCCAGCACTTTGATTTTCGGGTTTTTCTTCGGCTTCAGGATATTGCCCGCGCCCTTGAAGTTGCAGGTGATCTCCAGCTCCGCCTGCCCCACATCGAGGGATAGCGTGTCTTCCTGCGTCAGCGTCAGCAGGAACCGGTCATTTACATTATCATACCGCACCGCGTCCGGCCACGTCTTGCGCACACTGTCGCCTAACTTGAACGCGATCTCGTCCACGTTGCCAAGCGGGAACACGTCCATGTCGTTGAATTTCACACGCACGGGAACGGTCTTTGCCTCGCCTCGTTTGATATATGCCATTGCTTTTCACCTCATCAGCAGAAGTACCAGCCGGACAGAGACGTGATAACGGTGCCACCGGTGCTCACGCTATCCGGATACACGATGCGCAGTCCGCCGCCTTCGTAAAAACATGCACTTGCAAGCGCAAAGCCGCTCGGCCCGGTCATCGACGCCACCTGAACTACGGCCGCGAATCCCGCGTCCTCGCTCGGCAGCTTATCCAACCCGGAAAACGTAAGAATTACGCCGGAATCCACTTCCTGCTGAGACAGCCCGAGCAGTTCGATCTGAAACAGCATCACACCGATAGCCTTCACATACCGGAAGGCGCAAGAGTTTACCGACGCCGTTCCGCCAGATTTCATGAAAGACGGCGTAACAGATATTGCTTCCCCGAGTGCTTTATAGCCTACCTTGTCGTTCGTCACCGCGCCGTCGCACAGGGCTCTTTCCGTCACGGACGCATCGCCCATTTTTGCACTATTGATCGTGCGGTCTGCAATTTTTTCACTCGTCACCGCGCCGCTCGCAATCTTCTTTCCTGTCACGGCATAGTATCCGATCTTGCTTTCCGTTACAGACCCATTTGCGAGCTTTGCCTCCGTGACGGCTGCGTCTTTCAGGCGGTACGCATCTACAGCGCCCCACTTGATCGCGTCGGTGTCGACCGCGCTCATCGCCAGCTTGCCCGCCGTGACTGCGTCGTCCGCGATTGCAGCCGTACCGACTGCGCCGTCGGCAATCTTTGCCGCCGTTATGGACGCATCTGCGATTCCGCTCTGCGAAACATCGGCAATCTGGCTCTGCACGTTCTCGATCGCGTCCTGCACGTTATCAGCGTTGACCGCGGTCGTCTTTTCAAAGCCGACGTTTCTTGCCGCCGTCGCAAGCCCCAGCTCCTGAATCAATCTCTTGAGTGCTCCCATCACTGTTTTTGCGTCCGCGTCGAATCTGCCCTTGAGTGTTGCCGCCTTCAGCCGCTCGATGCGGTTCGGGTAATTGCTCAGCTTCGATACCGTGCCAAGCTCATCGTCAGGAATTGTGAATGCCATTTGTGACCTCCTTTACTTCCCGCCCGGTCTGTGGGCAGGCCGCGTTCCTGCATGCGTAAATCGCTACGCCGTACTCATCTCGGCGCAGCAGCATCATTTCAATTCCACATGTTTTGCACGTCACATCATCACGCCCCCTTCGTCCTGCGGCGACAGGTAGCTCTCCGGCACAAGGCCGCCCGTCTGTGCCTGTGTGAGTCCGCCCTCTGTTGCTTCCTGCTGTGGCGTTTCAAACTGCTGGCGCCAGCCGTCGATGATCTCCTGCTTCTGCGGGATATCCAGCACCTCCAGCTCTGCCGCCAGCACCTTGTAGTTCTGCGCGGTTACGTTCATGGCCGCCAGTCCTTCCAGCGCCTTAAGTGTCGCCTGCTTGCTGTGCACGATTCCGTCGCCTGCCGAAACGATCACGTCCACGCGCGGCCAGTAGTCATACTCTTCGCGCACGATCTGCCCGCTCACGCTGTCCACGATCGCCGGCATCGTCTCCGTGTAGTTCCCGGACAGATAGTCAAAGCTCACGTCTGGCTCTCCTTTTTTCTTTGAGCCAATATAGATGTGGCGCGTCGTATCGTAAAACTCCTGTACACTCCAGTCGATCAGCTCGTACAGCCGCTCGAATCCGGCCGTTCTGTCCGCGGTCTTAATGTTGGCCTGCTCTTCCGCGTCCGAGCGCAGCATGGCAAGCGCTGTGGCCGTCGTCTGCCGCGTCGTCTCCCTGCCCTGGCTGCTGTCAAAGTTTCGGTTCGTGCGCTGGATCTGCTCCGTGATCCATGCCACGCTGTCCGCCGCATTGCGCAGCGGCTGCAGTCCGCCGAGCCGCTGCACGCCGCTCAGCCGCCCATCGCGCACGACGATCTCACCGCCCGGGCGGTTGTCCAGCTCTGATCCATCTGCCAGCGCGTTCTCTTCGCGCACGATCACGTCGTTGGACATCATCGCGTCATTGAGCTGCGCCATGGCGAGCTTCCGGTCGCCCATGTCGATCAAATCCATGATCGCAAACAGCTCCGACTTGTTGTAAAACTGGTTCTCGTCCCGGATACGCCAGTAATGCACGAACGGGAACAGGTGGTTCTGCCGGCATGTGTTTTCCCAATAATTCGGGATGTACTTCACTTCGTGGCCGCCTACAATGATGGAACAGGCGACCGCCCCAGCCGGCACGCGCACGCCGTTTTCCTCCGTCTCCTTCGGCTGCTTAAACCAGTGTTCGAGCACCGTCACCGTGTCGTCGTCCTCGTTGATGGAGGTCGACAGATCAAAGAGGTCCAGGTCCTGCGCATAGTCGTTTGACAGGATGTGTTCCGGCTCCATGCCCACCTCCTCGATCGCTTTGCCATACTGCTGCACAAATGCAACCTTGTGCATCCGGTACAGGTGGAACACATACTGCCCCGCCTGCAGGCCGCGTTCTCTCGCCGCCGGATCCGGGTAGATGCTCTCAACCGGCACATCATCCACGCGGATGTCGCCCTCATTGACGCCAGTTACCATCGTTGGATCCCAGAACACTTTCCAGAACGCATCCCCCAGCTTGATCAACCTGCGCTCGTTCGCCGTGTTTTTGTCCTTCAGCCGGTTGTTGTCGCACACGAACCGCGCCGCGTATTCGCGCTCCTTTGCCTTCTGCGGGTCCATCCCGTCGTCACGCCCGCGAAACTCCGGCTCCGGAACCGTCGCGCAGATCTGGCTTTCCACGTGAATGAACGCATCCGGCATCACTGACGGCGCAAACGGCATCTCCGCATCGGCATATGCCTCCTGCGTCTCGCCCGTGATGTCGTGGATGAAATTATAGTAGTCGTTGTAGCGCTCCCAATCCCGCTCGGTCGCTCTGCGCGCGCTCTGCGCCTTGCCGAACAGCGCCTGAATGGTCTGCTCCCTGTGCTCCCGGTCAGAATAGTCATAGCCGGTCACTGCCGGCCGCTCCCTGTCTTTCTTCCGTTTCAGCATATCCGCTCCTTATCGCTTCGCAAAGTTTCCGGCCACATAGTGCTTCGTAATTGCAAACACGCCGAACCCCTGCTCGTTTTCGTGGTTCACCACGATGATCTGCAGCCGCTTGTACTTTTTCACCTTCGTGTTGAGCATGATGTCCGTCGGCCCGTCGTAGGTCTCGAACGTGAAATCCGTAAAGTCGATATCGTCCCAGTTGAAGATCGACCGATACCCGGATGCCACCAGCTTCTCGGCGTCCTCGTCCTTTACGACGTATACCGTCGCGCTGGTCTTTTGGTGCGGCTTGATCGTCACACTTGCGCCGCGCTTGATCATCGTCTTGAGCACCGTCGCGTCTCCGTCATCGTCCACGCGCGTCGCCCAGATTGCCTCGATTCCCTTGCCGTCGTCCGAGAACCTGCGCATATCGTCCCAGTCGCTCGAGAACCGGCAGATGCGCCCGTCGTCCGTCCCGAAATACAGGTGCTCGTCTGCTCCGTCCTTGCGCACCATCCAGCACACCGCCGGAATACCGTCCCAGTAGTACCCCTCGTAGATGTAGTCGCTGTTGCTCGCCCGGCGGTAGCTGCGCTCTTGCCGGCCGTCGAGCACATATACCACGCCGCCGCCAACGGCCAGCAGAAACATGCCGTTCCACTGCACGGCCGTGCAGTCTGCGAGTCCCCGCTCCTCCGTCAGCATCGCGTTGAGGTACCAGCTCCGGTTTTGCGTCACGCGCCCGGAGGCGTAGTTGCTGCTCACCAGCGCATAGATTCCCGTCCCGCTCACAAACATCGGCTCATCGAGCAGGTTGGCAAAGCACCCCGTGCTCACCGCGCCGACGCCTGCCAGCGCCGCCTGTACGGTAAACACCGCCTTTCCGTCGCCGTCGAGCGTCCCCTTGCGGATCCACACGCTGCTGTCCTGCGCGTTTTCCTCCTTTACGATCCCGAGATATTCGCCGATCCGGCAATAGCCCATGATCCGCACGCCCTCGAGCCCGACAGCACTGTAGCTCAGATCCGGAATATACGTCGGGTCGTTCACGGCGCTCGTCCAGTCCAGGTTCGGGTGCTCCGGGTTGCCGGACAGCACGATGCGGTTCGTCGCGTTGATGCCGTATGCCGTGATGATCGTGCATTTCTTGATTCTGTCGGCATATCCGCTCACGGTGTGCGGGTACTGGATGCGGACGTTGTCCTCCTGTCCGGCCGCCGGCGCTTCCGGCGCCGTGCCAAATGTCACGTTCCCGGCCGTCCGGTCTGCCGTCCAGCCGCTCGTGGTCTCCTCACCGTTGACCCACACACGCACATCGCCCTCGGCGTCGATCACGCCGTCGAGCTGGTACACCTTGCTCGTTCCGTCCGCCAGAAACCGGTTTTCCCGGTATCTGCCCAGCAGGTTGATATCCTCATACGGCTCGCCGCCGCCTGCCGGCTTGCGGGCGATCACCGTCACCGGGATGTACACGTCGTCGCTCGCCGTGATGTCCGTCACCGTCGTGCCGTCGTAGCGCAGCAGCTCCCCGCCGGTCACGATCCACAGCTTGCCGCCCAGCAGCACGCCCTGGCTTCTCCCGTCGTGGAGCCCGGTCATCAGCTCCACCGGCGCCGCGTCCGTGTCGTCCCAGCTGTACAGCTTCGTCCCGATGTGGGCGACGGATTTCTGCGCCTCGCCGAACCGCGCCGTCCACATTCCGTGCACGGCTCCGCCGCCCACTTTATGCAGTGTGCGCCAGCCGCAGCGTTTCTCCGGCATCCCGCCGGAGTCTGCGACCATGTTGGTACAAAGGGGGCTTCGCCGCCGGTCGACCAGGCACGGGTCCGTGGAAAAGTCCACGCCCTTGAACGTGTTGTAAATCGTCGTCTTGATATTGACTCCGCTCCTGCTCGCCATTGGTTAAGCCCCCCTGTAAAAGCTGTTTGTCACACCGCCGCCGCTTGCGCTTCCCGGAATGCGCGTGTCCAGAGATTGCAGCATCCGCTCGAACTGGTTCATGTATGCCGAGTAATCCACCACCAGATCCGGAAACAGATGCTGCGCCGCCACGAAAAACGGCATGGCCTGCGCAGCGTCCTCCGCCACCTCGAATTCCGTGTCGTCGGTCGTCTCCGCGCCGATTGTCTCCGGGATCTTGAAGTATTCCACCTCAATCGTCCCGGCCGCGTCCCGCTCTGGGATCACGATCTTGCTTCCCTTCCAGCGGTATTTCCCCGTGACCTTCCCGTCGCGCCACACGCGGTACAGCCCGCCGAAGTTCCCCGGCATGCTGTATTCCGTCTTCCCGGCCGTGCGGTTGATCGTCTTCACGGCGACAATGCGCTTGACCATGGCCACGCGCTTTTGCGCGATGTCGAAAAAGTCCGCCAGCTTCAGCTCGATGTCCTTGTCCTCTGTCAGCTCGCCGCCCGAGGAGTATTCATCCAGCAGCTCATAGACTTTCTTCTTCCCTTCGCCCAGCGTCATTTCTTCTTGCCCCGCTTGATCCTCTGCACGGCTTCGGCATAGGTCATGCGCTTGCCCTTCGCCGGCTGCTGTTTCTGCTTCTTCATGCGTCCCTCCGTATACGGCAGCGCCGTCGGGCGCGTCTGCGCCCGGCGGCTTTGGTTGTCTCTATGTCAGGCCGGGTTCGAGAAGATAATCTGTCTCGCGTCGCCCCAGCCCAGGCCGAAATCGACGTAGCCCGTGAAGTTTTCCTTCAGCGGGTCGGTGTCGCCGTTGTCGAACACGGTCGGCCGCGTGATGTACACGATCTTGCACAGTTCCTTCATCAGGGTTGCGTCGCAGATCGCCCACTGCTTTTTCGCAAAGCCCAGCGCGCCGCCGCCGATGACCATGTAGTGCAGGTCATACAGCGGGTTGGCCGCGTTCGTGTCGTCTGCCGGGTTGCCGGTCGGGCGCAGCTTCGCGCCGTCGCCGCAGATCTTCTTTGCCTCGGCCTCGAGGTCGGGGCTGACCAGCAGCGTGTTGTAGTCGGCCAGAAACGGCAGGCCGTCCGGCGTCAGCAGCTTGCCGCCGACCGTCTGTGCCTCCGTGATGGCATCTACGCTCAGCGCCTTTTTGATCAGGTTGCTGTACGTGCCGGCCTCCGGGTCGGCGATGTACTTGCGGCCCTGGCTGCCCTTGCTGGCGCACGGGTGGTCAGTCGCAGCCCACGCCTTGCCGTCGCCGCCGGCATAATCTGAGTTGAATGCGTTGCCGAACATGCGCAGCGCGTGGGTGTACACGGTCATCGCGGCCGAGTCGCCGAGGCGCTTGCCCACCTTTTTGCACTCGCCCGTCTTGTCGATCTTGGCCTGCTTGTAGCCGACCGGGATCGTCAGCGAGAACTCGCCCGGCGTGATGATGGTCTTAAAGCCGCGCTTCATATCGCCTTTGTTCAGCTCGCCGGTGTATTCGCGCAGTTCGCCGTAGCCGCCCGTGCCGGTCAGCTCGAAGTCCACGCTGCTGCTGTTCTCCTCGCCCATGATGGCGAGCAGCTTGTTGAGTCGGTTTGCATAGGCAAAGTCAAAGGATTTGCCCACAAACTTGTAAAGGTCAGTTTTCCATGCCTGGTCCATTTTGCTTCCCCCTTATCTCAGTGCGTGGCTCTTCGCCACGAGTCCGATCTCGCCGTGCACGAGGTCGATCTGCACGACCTTCACCGGCAGCGCCGCCGTCTCCGTCAGCACCAGCGCCTGAATGTCCGCGTCGAAGTTGCCCTTGGCAAACATCAGCGGCGGGAAGATCATGTACTTGTCGCCCTCGCAGATGGTGCCGCCGCTCGCGGTCGTGAGCGTCTTGCTCGTCGCCGTAAAGTCGGTGATGCGGCGCACACTGCCAAGCTCGTCGGTGTTGGTGCTGCTCGCGCCTTTTTCGACCAGCACGATGTAGCCGCCGTTCAGGTCGTCGTCCGCCAGCGTCGCAAGGTCAGTGCTGACAAAGGTCGTCGCGCTGCCGCTGGTCGCGGCCATCACCGGTGCCTTGCAGCGCATGATCATGCCCGGGTCGTCGTACACGAGGATCTTCGTGCCGTTGCTGCGCGGGTTGATCGCATCCTCGGCGCCGCTGTGGTTTTCCTTCGCCACGCCAAGGATCGCGCCGGTCTCGGCAGCCGTCGCCGCCACGACGAGGCCCTCGCTCAGCTTCACGACCTGCCCGGCCTTGATCGCGGTCGTCTTTGCAATGTCGTACTCGTGGACGCCGAAGGTAAAGCCGCCGTCCACGTTCTGGTATGCTCTCATGTGTTTTTCTCCTTTCAGCGTTCCAGGAACTCTTTTTCCGTCATTTTCAGCTCCGGATTGTTGCGGTTCCACGCCTCGAGCGTCTCGCGCTGCTCCGCGGTCAGGCCGCCCCCGGTCGAGCCCGTGCCGTTGCCGGCGCCGCGCGCATTGCGGCTGCTCGCTTTCGCGGCCGTTTCCTCCGCCACCGAGCCGACGAGGTCCAGATAGTCCTGATACAGGTCGGCCAGCGGCTCCACGCCGTAGCGTTTCCCGCAAAACCGGCGGAACTTTTTGTTCTCGTCCAGTTTCTGCAGGTCGACCTTCGGGAATTTCTCCATGAACGCCTTCGCGTCCGCCATGATGAACGCGCGCCGTTCGTCCTCCCGCTTCTTCGCGTCGGCCTGCTCCTGCAGCTCCGCTCGCTTCTGCGCGGCGAGGCGTTTGTCCTCATCCTCCCGCCGGATATCCTCTTCGGTGCGCTGCTCGTCCTGTGCCCGCTGCCGGATCTGCTCGTCGTGAAAACGCTTGGAATAGTCCTGGAATTCCTTCCAACTGCCAAACGGCTTCCCGGTATACGGGTTCGGGATGCCCGTCGCCGCGATTTCCTCGTCGAACTTCCTGCGCATCCGTTCCTCGGTTTCCCGTTCCGCCTGCTTGCGTGCGGCCTTCGCCGCCGCGTTGAGCTCGTGCGTCTGCTTCCGGCCCCGGTCGCCGTCGCCGGGTTCTTCCGCGCTTTCGGCCGCGCCGCCTTCCGTCTCCGCCTGCTCCTGCCGGTCTTCGTTCCCGGCTTCCCCGCCGTCCTGCACTTCGGTCTCGTCGATTGCGTCAGTGATCGGGTTTTCGTTGTCCATGGTGATCCTTTCGTTCGCCGGTGTCCGCCGCGGCCGCGAATTTGGCATAGGTCTCCCCCAGCCTGTCCCCATCGTACATCGCGCACCCCCTCGGGATTTCGTCAGCTTTTTGCACACGCATAAAAACAGCGGCTCGCATTTTCTGCAAGCCGCTCGCGGTTGTTTTCGCTATCATAGCATCTTCCGCCGTTTTCTGTGTTCCAGCTGCACGATCAGCTTCTCGCGCTTTTCCTCCGGCCGCTCGTCCACCGTCTGGCGCCCCTGCTCCCGCGCCATGTGGCAGATCGCTGCCGCCATCACCAGGTCGTCGTGCTCTCCGGCCATCGCCTCCGGCCGGTCGTGTTCGTTGCGGGCGAATACCATCATCTCGCCAAGCGTCCACTTGCTTCGCACCAGCTCCGGCACCTCGTCCATCACGCTCCACAGGTTGGCCAGCGCCACCGGCCGCGTGCTTTTGTCCGTCCGCCATCCGTTTGCGTCCATCAGCTTGGCCGCCTTTTTATCGAATCGTTTCCTGCGGTACAGGTTGGGATATGCCCACTCTTCCAGCTTCAATTCGACGTATGTCGAAAAGTTGATTTCCACCGCCAGCAGCGCGCCGTTGTAGTACCGCCCCAGGCAGTATAGCTGCCGCGCGTATGCCGGCTCGCTCAGATCCTTTTGCAGCTCTGCACATTGCCATCCGCCCGCGTTGTCGATCAGGAACGCCGTGAACCGGTCGCTGCCGTCCCCCGCCGTGTCGCATCCGGCCACATACGGGTGGCCGTCCTCCGGCTCCTGCCATATGCGCACATACCCGTTCTTGTCCTCGCGCCACGCCACGTTCTCCGGTTTCCCGTCGGCCGCTTCGGTGTATGTAAAATAGCCGATGTGCTTCGGCTCCGGCGCCCGCTCCCGCAGCCGCTCCAGGCTTTCGTTGTCGAAAAACGGCCGGCCCGTGAACAAAAACGCCTCCTGCGGATTACTCGGGTACTCCTGCCGGAATTTCTGCACGTCGCCTCCGCAGTTTGCCTTGATGCACCAGCGCCGCCATTGCAGCTGCTCGTCGTCCAGCCCATAGTCTGCGCGCATCTGCTTCTCATCCTCTGCCCATTCCGTTCCCGGCGGCACCGGCCGCCGATAGTCCGGGTCGAGATACCACGCCAAAAACACCGGCCGGAATGCGTTTTCGCCCGACACCGCGCCGTCCCAAAACGTCTTGAACTCGTTGTATCCGTTCGCCGTGCTCTCCATCACCACGCACGTGTCCTTGTCGTCCGGCACGGCCTGCAGGATGCCCAGCATGTTTTCCGTCATATTCGGCCAGAATGCACTTTCCGAGCAGTGCACGTTCCGCAGCGTGAACGATCGGCCCACGCCGCGGCTCCCCGCCGTCACGCATCGGATGCGGCTGCGCAGCCCCGGATTGCGTTTTTTCTCCACGGGATCCTTCGTCGGATTTTCAAACACCAGCTCCTGCGCGTTGCTGGCCTTCAGCATCGGTTTGATCTCCGGCGGCAGATTGTCGTAGAAGAGTTTGTTCATGTTGAACAGGTTCGTCGTCGCGTCCTCCACGTGCGCCACGATCAGCGTAAAGACGTTTGCGCGCGTCGCAGCGTCCGCGAAAAACAGTCCCTCCACCTCCGTGCTGGTGCCCAGCTGCCGCCCCTTCAGGATGATGAGACGCACGGGCCTCCCGGCATCGTGCTCTTCTTTGATGATCCGGTACAGCATCTCCTGTGCCGGCTTCAGCCGCAGCGGGATAATGTTCCCCTTCTTGTCGCGGATCTTCAAAAAATGCTCGCAGTATTGCTTTGGATTCCGGATATCGATCACTCAAAACTCCCTCCCGTCATCCGGAAGGCTCTGCAGGAATTCTTCCACGCTCTTTCTCGTCTCGCCTTCCTGCTTCTGCGCCTGCCGGAACATGCCCATGCTCTCGCCGATCTTGCCCAGCGCATTCAGTGCGCCCTTCGCGTCAAAATTCCACGTCCCGTCCGGCACCCATGCTTTCTCGTCGCGGTCCCACTCCAGGTGCGGCACCGCCTCCATGCACCGGTTGTACACCTCCAGCAGCTGGTTGCCCACCCACTCCGGCGTGATCCCCTGCCGCTTGTACAGGTCGATGGCCCGCGCCCGGCGGTATGCAGCGATCTTCGGCAGCTTGAGCATCCGGCTCGCCTGGCTCTCTGCTGTCTTGGCCGAGTACCCGGCGCGAATCGCCGCCTCCTTCGGCCGCCCGTCCCGCTCCAGCTCCGCCACAAAGCGTTTTTGCTGCTCGGTCAGCATCCGCTCCAGCTCCGCCAGCGGCAGGTCATAGACGTCCCGCTCGTCACCACGCATCGTAAAATCGCCTCCTCAGTCTCGTCAATGTCTCCTGGCTCAGGCCGTAATCCATGCATGTCCGCTCCCACGAGATGTCCGTCGTCAGGTACGCCAACAGCGCCTGTGCGTATTCCGGCCCCGCGGCCGCGCACAAGCGTCGTATCTTGTCCTGTGTCTTTTTCGGCTGGCGCGCGAAATTTCGGCACGCGAAAAAGATTGCCCCCTGCTCGTCGTAGCTCTTGCTCACGCTCCGCAGCCGCTTGAATTCCTGCTTCATAACCGCAGCCTCTTTCGCTTCGCGCTCGGCCGATCCGGCATGACAGCTCGGACATAGCCGTACCGCAGCCCCGTTTCCTCGTCGTCGATGATCGTCTTTTCTTTTACAAGCGCCCCTTCCGGCGCCTGGATGCCGTCCACGTCGCGCACGATCACCGGCTCCGTGTAGATCGGCTTCTCCAATCCGCGCGAGCTGCTCCATTTTTTTGCGTGTGCGTCCTTGCATGCGTTGGATACCATGTAGCGCGCGATGCCGGTGTAGTCTCCCCGGCCGTCGAGCAGGACGTAGCCGCACTGATCCTCCGGCCAGTACCGCGTCACCACTTCCCACGCAGCTCGGTCCATCACAAGGTGGTGGTGCAGCCGCACCTTTTTGCCTGTGCGCGGATCGGTGTCGCTGGTCGTCAGCACATAGCGCAGGCTTTTGCCCGTCTCCTTGCGGTATCGGCCGCCGACATTGCGCAAAAATTTGCTTACTTCTTTTTTTGCGGCCTCCATATCCTCCGGCAGCCGCTCGTCGCTGTACTTGAGCTGCAGCCACAGGTCGCCCGCCCGAAAGTTGCAGTTGATGATCCTCGCCAGACGGCGGACTGCCTCTTTCTCGTTCGCAGCGATCTTCCTCGCGCTGCTGTTGCCGGCGATCCGTTTGGATCTGCTCTTGCGGCCCATGCGCGTCCGTGACGACACATCCAGGATGCATCGCCGCGTCTCGACACAGCGACCGGACACGATGTGATACTCCACCAGCTTTCTCATCCTTTCTTCCTCCGTTTTTCAGCCGGCTTTCCCCGGCCGCATTTGCTATCGCGTGCACGCGTCCGCGACACGGTTGACGTTTTTCAACTCCTCACGCTCTTCGGCGGCACGCAGTTAAGTTAGCCGTTAAAGGGCCCGGAAAGATACGCACGCACGCGCGTATAAAATTAAGGTGTTTTTGCTGTTTCGTTCTCATTTCCGCGGCGCGTCCGGCGCCGCAGAAATCAAACCGAAATCTTGCACAACTTCTATCTCATTTTTTGTTCATCTTTTGCGCCGTTTGAGCGTAAAAGTGCTTGACATTTGCGCTCATTGAGCGTATACTTAAATCATCAAAAGGGGAAACACGACAGGCCGATAGGCCGGAAAGGACGAAAACTATGACACGCAACGAGGCAAAAGCACTGCAGGCAAAGCACAACATGGAGATCCTCCGCGATCCCATCACAAGCGAGGCGCACGCACTGTATCTCGAGGCCGAGCAGCCGATCTCGGAGCTCGATGATCTCGCGGACATCTCTCGCCGCACCAACGGCTGCGCGCCGTGCTACATGGAGGCCAACTACGAGGTGTATAACGCCACCGGCTCCGGCGTCACGTACAAGCTGAGCTGCCCTACCACATGGTTTGACCTCTGGGGCTGGGTCGACGAGTAATCTTGTGCGGATACACATTCGGCACAAGATCGGCACAAGAAAGGAGATAAATCATCATGGCAAAAGCAACTGCAACCTGTACTTGCGCCACCTGCGGCGCAACGTTTACGCGCACCAACATCTGCCGCAACCGCCGCGAGGCGGATGGCTGGGAGGCGTGGGCAGCCGCAAACTTTGATGAGTGCGATGCTTGCTACACTGCGCGCAAGGCATCCGAGCGCGAGGCTGCCGCCGCAGCGGAGGCTGAGCTGCCCCTGACGCTGCATATGACCGGCTATCCGTACAAAGACAACACGCCGGTCGTCCTGTTTTTCGGCGGCGACACCATGCCGCGCAAGGACGACATTAAGGCGCTCGGGTACCGCTGGTCATTTGCGGATGACTACATCACCTACGGCTACAGCGTCCAGCGCGGGGAGCAAAAATGGATCAAGGTCGTCCCGCAGGAGGACGCCTACGACGAGATCGAGCGCGCGAAGGCGCTCGGCGCCGTGATCGACGATAGCATTGTAGACACGGAGTATCTTGCCAAACAAGCCGCCGCAAAGCGCGAGCGCGTCGCGGCCGCTGAGGCATCCGGCATCACGGAGCCGGTCAAGCCGGTATGCTACCCGGCCGGCCGGTGGAACGGCAAGGTCTACGGTACGGCGGCTTATGGCTACCGCATCTACGTTGACAATGCGGAGATCCGCATCAGCAACGATGATGCCGACGCACTCAAAAACTATGCCAAGGCTCTGGCAGCCTGGCGTGAGGCTACTAAAGGAGGCAAAACGCAATGATAAGCAAAGGAATCACTGCAAAAGAATACGAAGTGTACGTGTCCGGCAGCCAGTGGCCGGACACGATCAGCGGCGCCACACTCACAGACGCGATCAACGGGAGCCTCCAGCGCCTCGTCTCGAGCGCCGGTATCCGTGGGTCATACACCGCCATCGTCGGCTACCGTGCCGAGTACAAGCCAGGCATCCTCGGCGGAAAGGGCGGCGTAGATGTGGCGATCACGCTGCGCCACGACCCCAAGCACGGATACCCGGCAACCGACGTCGCGCACGCCTGGATCTATGCCAGCGCAGACGATCTGGATGAGCACTACGATCTCACGGATAAGCAGTTTTCGGCAGCGCTGCAGGAGGCCGCTGCCTACGATGACCCGGATGCGTTCGTGTCCGACGTTGCGACGTCAGACATCTTTGGCGCCAGCGAGGACGAGCTCCCGGCCTTGGCCGCAGAACTGCGGCCCATCTGGAGCTACGCGCACCTGACCGTCAACGAGATCGTGCAGCACGCCGGCCTGTCGCAGACGGACTTTGCGGCGCGTTTTGCAATCCCGCTGCGCACGCTGCAGGGATGGATCTCCGGGAGCCGCGAGTGCCCACCGTATGTGCGCCTGCTGCTGGCAAAGCAGTGCGGTTTGTGAGGGAGATGCTAGCATGAGAGACCGAGAGACCCCGCTGCCGCTGCTGCGCAAGTGGCTGCGCAGCTGCCCGGATGCCTATCGCCAGCTTGACAGCTGCGCGACCGCCAACGGCGAGGACGGCTTTGCGTGGCCGGACTACTGCCCGCTGCCGATCAACGCCGCCTACACCTACCTTACCTACGCCCGTGGCCGGAGCGAACTGGATGCCGCAGCCATGTCCGCAGAGCTTACGGCCTGCTGGGCGTGGCGGCGCAGCCGCATCATCTACGCCGTAGATGACGACATGGCCGAGATGCTTTTTGCCCAGGCGGAGGACATGGAGGACACCGACGTCCTGCCGGTCGACCTGCTGCTGCACCTGCCGTACCCCTGCATCTATGTCAAGGCTCACCACCCGGAGCTGCCCGGCGTCGACGGCTTTTTTGCGTGGATCGACTACGATGTCAACCATGGCTCCACGGAGCTGCGCGTGCAGTGGCTGTACGATGATATGCTGGGCACTGTCCCGCAGGTGCTGCATCTGGACCCGTCCGGCACGATCGGCGACTGTGTGCGGGCCACGCTGGACCGCACGCGCGAAAATGTCGGCGTCGACATCAGCACCGTCTCGGACGTCGCTTCCCTTGGCCGCATTATCCTTGGCGTCATCCAGATCATCCTGTATATCATCTCCGACGGCGCGGACATCGCCGCTGCGCCGGATCACAAGCACACGCAAAAGATCCCGCACAAGCCCGACGACGTCGGCAAGGCCAGCACCGTCGATCTGCAGTATGTCGGCGTGCGCATGGGCGCGGCCATTCGCGGCGCAAGAGCGCGCGCGGAAGCAGACGAGGCTGACACCACCGGCAGCACGCCCGGCGGAAAAAAGCGGCCGCACGCCCGCCGCGGTCATTGGCATCACTATTGGGCAGGCCCGCAGGATGATCGCCGCCTGATCCTGAAGTGGACAGCGCCGACTTACATCCACGCGGACGATATGCCACCGGACGGCGAGACCGTCATCTACCCCGTGCGCAAATAACTTGCTCTTCAGCCCCGGCAGTGATCCACTGCCGGGGCATTTTGCTATCCGTGCGTTATCCGCGCCCGTATTTGTGGTTGTTGCGCGCCGCCAGCGCCAGGCTTGCATCCGTCACCTTCTGCTCGCGGGCGCGCTCAGCGATCCGCCGGTCACATTCCGCCCGTACCTCCAGATACGCCGCGCACGCCGCGTGGCACCCCGGCCTCCGCTCGGCACACCCTTTACACGGTCCCGCCGGCATATCCCATTGCCTCCATCAGTTCGCGGATCTGTTCGCGCGGCCCCAGCTTCCCTAAGCATGCCATCCATGCCGGGCAGTCACCGTCGCACATCCAGCGCTTGCATGTCTCAGCATCCTGGCCCAGCGGCGTGCGCGGCACCTTTCGCTCCTTCCATTCGGCCAGCAGCCGGCCGGCCAGCACCTTTTCCAGATTCCGCACCTCCATCTGCTCCTCCAGTCTCCGGATGTGCTCCTCCTTCAGCTCCGCACGCACCTGTTCCAGTTCCGCACGCACCTGTTCCAGTGCGCGCATCGCACTTTCCATGTTCTCCTTCGCTTCTGCTGCTTCGGCGCGTTCCGCTGTCAGTGCCTTGCTGGCTTCCGCGCTCCGCCGCTGCTCATATTCCAGGTCCATTTGCTCGCGGATCGCTGCCTCATTTGCGCTCTTGGCCACCATCTGCCAATACCTTATTGGCAGCAGCACGCGCATCGCCAAATGCTTTGTGCACAGCCGCCCGCGCGGAATCTCTCTCCCGCAAAATTCGCATACATTCATGCTTCCGCCTCCCCTGCCGCGAAAACGTGCGGTTTTTGGATGTACTCACAATACGCCTTTTCCAGCATCGCGCCCGGGCTGCCGCGCCAGTCCGGCAAAAACAGCACCGCATCCGCGATGTCGATCATCGCAAAGCACATCCGCATGTAGTCCTGTGCCGCCATCCCCTCCGGCTGCTCCGCCGGGTTAAGTGGGATGCAGCCCATTCCGCTTACCGTCTCCGCCGCCCGGCGGAACTTCTCGCGGTATCCCTCGTCGCCGGTGATCTTCCCGGCAATATAGATCTTGGTCAGTCGTCGTCCCACGCCACCCAGCTTGTCAGCGCGAGTGCCTGCCACATGGCCGCCGCATTTTCCAGCGTCTGCGCCGCGAACGTCTCCTCCGGTGTGTCGAAGCGCATCACCGTGCCGAGTGCATCCGTCGTTGCCTCCCGCGTCATGGTGACAGCCGCCTGCGCATCCTCCGGCAGGCCGATGATCTGCCGGTCGCGCGTCTGCCACAGCATTGTGCTGCCATACATCAGCGGCGTCGCCTTGATCTCCCGCGCACCGTCCACCTGCATTGCCTCGCTCAGGCGTGCCAGTGTCACGTCCAGCATCGTGTGCTGCTCCGTCGACCCCCGCACCGTTACGGCCTCCTCCGTCGGGATTCGCCCGACCATTCGCACGATCTCCGCCAGCAGCTCCCGGCCGTCCGACTGCTGCAGGCTCTCCACCTGCGCGCTGTACGCCCACTTTTCGCCCAGCAGGCTCAGCATGCCCGCCGTCTCGCAGATCAGCAGCGCCCTGTTTTTTGCTTCCTTCGCCGCCAGCTTCGCCAGCCCCTTGTAGTGCATCATCGTTTTCTTCCTTCCTCATGTAGTGCGCGTGTTGCTGTGCGCTCGCTCTCGTGCGGCCCAGCGCCTCGCCGATCTCCCTGTACGTTTTCCCGTCCTCGATCATCTGCATCAGGCGCTTTTCCTCTCTCTTTGTCCATAGTCTCTGTTCTCTTCCCATCGGCTTCTCCTCGCTCCCTCTCCGCGCATAATCCTCCGGCGTAACAAACTCCGTGCATGCATCCCCTCCGGGACATGGCCTGCGCCGCTTTTCGTGCAGGATGTACAGGCACACCGTCCCGACTCCGCGCAGCCCCGTGGCGGACCCGTGGTAGCATTGTTCGCACGTGCTCATAGTTCCACCACATACACGCCGCCGTACCGCCGCCGTTCGCAGCAGCCGCACGTCAGCTTCCCGCGCACGTTCCCGGTGTGCTCCACCCGCTTGCCTTCCTGCTTCATCCGCTCTGCGCACGGCACACACAGCAGCATTTCCTGCTTCATCCGTCGTTCTCCTTCCATTCCGCCACCATGTCCATGATCTCCTTACACAGCATGCTCAGCAGCGCGCCCAGCCGCTCGATCTGGCCCATGTCCTTGTAGCCGTAGCTCTCCCTTTCGTCTGCGTCCACGCGGTAGAGCATCAGCTTCTGCGTGTCGTTTGCGTACATTTTTCCGACTTCGTTGTTCAAAAACGCCTCAAATTCTGCGTTCAACGTCGTCCTCCTTTCCCGGGCACCATGCCGGCCGGTACACCGGGCAGTCGTCCGTCGGCCTCCGGCCGATCACCGCGCCCCGCATCCGTCCATCTGCCATGCACCGCGCCGCAGGGTATCCGCGCGGCCACGGCACCGTTTTCAGCTGCCGGCATCCGTTGCATCGTTTCCTTCCGTATTCGCGGATCATTTTCCGTACCGCACCACCACGGTCGGCTCGTTCCCGTAGTTCGTGTTCAGCATTTCGCGCAGCCTCGCCTCCCGGCGCTCCCGCGCGGCCTGCGCGATCGTTTCCATGCACGTCGTCCTGCACATATCGTTCTCCTTCCTCCGGCTCTCTTCCGGGCACAGGCGGCGGTGCCTTTCCGCCGCCCGGCCCGCTCTTGCGGAATCAAAAAAAGAGGAGATGTTCCGGGTGCCCTGCACCCGGAAGAGGGCCGGCTTCTCTGATGTATCAGCCTGCTTCTCCGTGCTCGTCCAACCTGCCCTTCAGCCGCACCACTTTGCGCCTGCGCTCATTGCGCACATCATCCGTGCAGCAAAACAGCATTTTCATCTGCTCGAGCATGATCTCCACGTCGGCGATCTCCTCGGCAATATGCTCGAACGAGCCCCGTCCGCGCAGGTACTTGCACAGCTCCTTTTGCAGCTCGCTCATTTCCTCAAACACCATCGCAATCTGTAGGGAAGATCCGTAGGTGTCCAGCGCTCTCTGCAGCACTTCCGTTTCGTTTATGTACTCACCCATTCCGCTTCACCTTCTCCCCGAATGCCTCCAGCAGCTTCTCCGCAGCCGCTCGGAGCTTTGTCTGGTTCTCGCCGCTGGCCTTGGCGATCAGAGCCAGCATATCGTTCAGATTCCCCTGCACGGTGTCAAATACGATCTTGAACTGTGCCACCGTCACATCGCTCATCTCCAGCTTCCGGCGCGCCTCCTGCAGCTCCAGCTTCAGGCCGTCGCGCTCCTTGGCCACGTCTGCCGCGGCGGTCTCCAGCTTGTCCTCGGCGGCCTTGGCCGTGGCCTCCGCCTGCTCGCGCGCCTTTTCCGCCTTCTGCAGCTTCTTCTCCAGCCGCTCGAGCTCTTTCTGCGCAGCCGCCTTTTCTTCCTCGCGCGCCTTGGCCACAGCGCCCTCGTCCACCTGCACGGCCACTTCGACCGGCCGGCTCTCCAGCGTGCGGATGTTCTCCTGCAGTGCCCGGATCTTCGCCTGCGTCTCCGCCAGCTCCCTGCGGCGCGCCTCTGCCTCCTGCGTCGCCGTCTCGGCGTCCTTTTTCAGCCGCTCCGCCGCGCCCATCTGTTCTGCCAGCTTCTGCTCGTACAGATCCCGCTCGTCCTCGGCCGCCTTCTTCGCCTGGATCAGCTCGTCCAGCTCCCGCGCCGACATGTGCTCCACATCGTGCTCCTCGGCGAAGCTCTCCCGCTCGTTTTCCGGCAGCGCGAGCAGCCGCAAAGCATTGGAAATACTCAAATTATTCAACGTTGGGTAATTTGATTCCGCCCCAAAAAGGGTCTGCTGCTGCGCCCCATACTCGCGGTACAGCGTCATAAAGCGCGATGCCGTGCTCTGGCTGAATTCCGTCTGCGCCTTCAGGTACGGCAGCCACTCCCCGTGGCCGATCATCTCCTTCACCTCGCACAGCCGCCGGCCGATCTCGATGCCGAACCACAGCGTCATCTGCTTTGCCTGTGCCGTCAGACCGCGGATCTCCGCGCCCACGGTCTCCGGCGTCCTTGTCAGTTCATTCATGCCGTTTTCTCCTTTGCTTCCAGTATTGGCTGCTTCTGCTTGCCGCGGCGGCTGCCTGCGTGCACCCAGCCGAGCCATGCATCCAGAAACCATGCGTACCGCTCTTCCGGATCCTGCGCATGGTTATAGCTCTCGTTCTTGTATCCGTGGATCTGGCGGATCGTGTCCTTCCCCGTCAGCTCGATGGTCATCCATGGGCGCTCCGGCCGCTTCTCGTGCCGCAAAAACAGGATGGTTGTCTTCCCCTCAATATGCCGCGCGGCATAGCCGCCCACACAGTGGTGCAGCGTCTTGCCCTCGCGCACGATCTCGCTGCCGCTCTTCGGCACCACGATGCGCAAGCCGCTCAGAGCAAATTCATACTTCCGGCACAGCTTCTTGTACCGCTTCGCATAGGCCGCAGCGGCGGCTTGGTCCTTCCGGATCTCCAGCAGCTCAGCCGCCGCGTCGTGCCGCTCCCGCAGGTCCTTCGGCATGGCCACCGTCGCCTCCGTCAGGTCATAGCCCAGCTCGCGCGCCATGCGCAGATAGTCCACCCACAGATGCACGCCTATCCTGCTCTCGGCATATCGTGCCGCCTTTTCCAGCTTCACACCGGCCGTCTCCGCGCACTCCTTGCACGCTTCCACCATCCATCCCCCGCCGAGCCGCTGGCAGAGATGGATGTACACATCCGGTGTCAGCTCCGGCGCAGTCTCCCGCCAGCTTTTCAGCGCCTCAAAGTCTCCGCCAGACTGCAGCCATGTGCGCGTCTCCTGCTTGCTCATTCGCATAAAGTCTGCCGGATTTCGCGCACTCCAGTTCAGGATCCGCGCGTTTTTCACGCCGCTCACCACAAGCTGTGTCACCGCGTCCCCGAGGCCGATCTTCACGGCCATTTCGATCTGTGGCCACATCGCGTAGGCCGCGAGATACGTCACAACCCACTTCACCGGCTCGTCCCAGCCCTCCGCAAGTTCATAGCACATCCAGTCCTCAATCTGGCAATAGCGCCACGCTTTCGTCTCGCTCAGCGCGTCCGTGCCGATCACGGTATAGTCGCCCTGATAGCACGCCCAGCCCATCATGTTCGGCTGAAACGGCTCTGACACTGTCGCCTTCGCCTTCCAGTACGGCCGCGTCAGCTCTCCGCAGCTCCATTCCCGCGTCCACTCCCACATCTGCACCGTCCCCGGCGCGAGGTAGTAGGCTTTCTGCCCCCAGCAGCTCATGTCGTAGTAGATGCCCCCATAGATCAGGTCCTTTGTGTAGCTGATCTCGATCTGCATCGCCTCGATCAGCAGCGCATCGCCGTCCCTGCGCAAGAATGCCACGTGCGTCTCTTCCCGCAGGGACGTCATCCGCTCGCTGTACTTGCCGATCGCGCTCCACACGGCCGTTTGCCCGCAAAACGGGCAGCTGGCCTCGCTGCCGTGCTTCGGCCCGTGCTTGCCGATGATCCCATGCTGGCGGCAGCACGTCGCCCACACCTCGCGCCGCTTTCCGTATGTCTCGAAAAACACGTGCGGCGTGAACAGATCGTGCACTGCGTCCTCTTCCTCCTGCGTCGGATAGTCCCAGAACTTCCCCAGGACCTCCTCGTGCCGCTCCGGCTGCAGGTTGCACTTTAAGTACCGCATGGCTCACACCCCGAAGAAGTCGTCCAGCTTCAGCAGCAACCCCTCCGGCTTCGCGTCGTCGCTGCACAGCCGCACGCGCATCTGCACCTCGATCTCCGCGCCCGGGAAGTAGAACTGCACCGCCCGGCGGTATGCCTCGATGTCCGATATGCTCCCGCCCACGCCTTTGGCCACGGCCTTCATGCACTCCGGGAAGCTCCCGCCCTGCGCCACGGCCTGCGCAAACTCACCGTCATCCGCGCAGAACTTCTCCAGCGCCTCGCGCACAGCCGGCGCCATGGCGCGTTCCTTGTTCCCGCTCAGTCCCTTGTCATCGCGCAGCCGCTCGATGGCTTTCTCATAAAATTCGTTCATAGGCACATCTCCTCTTGTCTTTTTCTCGTGTCAGTCATTCCCCGCGCCGAGCGCGAGCTGCCCGGCGGCATACAGCTCGTACACCGTCCGGCCGCGATCATCTGCCATATACGGCAAGAAGATCTGCTGCATCGGCACATCACAGGATTCGACCAGCGCCATTTGCGCCAGCACCCAGTCGCGCACGTTCCGCCACGCGGTCATTTCCGCCTGCCCGCGGTCGGCCTTGATCTTCTGCTCCGCAAACACCCGCAGCGTCCCATCCACGGCCGCCGGCAGGCGGAAGCCGCGCGGCCCCGCCGGCGTGTCGATCCCAAACGCGATTGCCTGCGGCTTGCCATTATCGTAGTCAATCATGATCTTGGTGGCGCCGTGGCGCGCAAGCGCGCCTTGGATTTCTCCGATGGACGTATATGCATCCACTTTTGTCGTGTAGTTTTTGATTGCCATGTCCCCAACACCTTCTCCGCTCACAGCTCTCGGCGGTTCCACCGCACCTCGGCGATCCCCGCGCTCGCGCTGTATCCGCTCATCAGTCTGCATTCCGCGTTCTCGCACTGCACCCAGTACGCCGCGTGTTCGGCGTCGCCGGTCCTGTGCATCCGCGCTCTCGCCCCGCAGCACGGGCACCGCTCCAGATACATCCGCCCGAGCCTCCTCACAGCCCCGCGTCCCGCAGTGTCTCCTGCAGGAAGCTCAGCTGCTGCCGCAGGTCGTCGATCGTGCGCTCCTGCTTTGCCACCGTGCCGGAAAACTGCAGTGCCTTCTTCTGCTCCTGGCAGTAGCGTTCCTCCGCCTTCTCGCGCAGCTCATGCTCCTGCTCGGCGTAGTCGCACAGCTTGCTCACCGTGTACCGCGCCGCCGGCGAAAAGTCCGCGCTCGAGCGCGGCCGTCCCAGCATCTCCCGCGCCTTGCTGATTGCTTCCGCACCCTGCATCATGCCACCCCCAACGCGGAGAAAATCACATGGAACAGCCACCCCACCAGGCAGCCGCCCGCAAGGAAGCTCGCGCAGACAATGCCGTCCTCAACGCCCCATACGATGTACCTGCGTACCTTCGCCTTCGCCTTCGGGTCGCCGAACACCTTCATCACCATTCACCCCCGAACGCGCGGATCGCTTCTCCCGCGCACCGCTCGCAGATGCGCACTCCGCGCACCTCCTTCGCGTCCGCGTCCCCGCAGAACACGCACCCCGGCGCATACTTGTGCAGGATGATCGTGTCGCCCTCCGTGTAGATCTCCAGCCTGTCCTTCTCCTGGATGCCCAGCACGCGCCGCAGCTCGATCGGCAGCACGATCCTGCCCAACTCGTCCACCCGGCGCACGATCCCGGTTGCTTTTTTCATGTTGTTTTTTCTCCTTTCATACCATCCATCTGGCCAGCGCGACCAGCGGCACTACGATTTTTCCGTTTCTTCGGTTTCCCGGCTTCTTCGCCGGGAATGTCTTGTCCTGCAGCAGCGTGTCGCGGCACAGGCCCACGACCTTGCACGCCTCCGGCATGGAGATCGTCTCCCTTTCGGGAAACAGCTCGCACAGCCGCTCCAGTTGCTCGCGGAACCCTTCTTTTTCCTTTGGCACAGGCATCTCCTCCTTCGTTTCGCCTGAAAATGCCGCGGCGGTGAAAAATATCCAAAAGGCCGCCGCGGCCACAAAAGGGATATGCGAGGTTCGCGCAACAATTTGTCGCGCCGCCTCAGTTCCGGCGCGGAAAAGGCTCCGCGCCGCAGCTCAAGTCCTCACCCGGCAAAGTCCACCACCAGCTCCGTCTCGTGAAAGGTAAACGGCGCCGGCGCCGCCCTCTCCGGCTCCTCGTCCAGATAGTTCTTGCCGAACACCATGCGGAACTGCTCCCGGTTCCACCCCTGCTCCCGCATGGCCTTCTCCTGGCCGTAGCGGTGCAGCCGCTCGGCGGTCTCGCCACTCCGGTGCGCCGCCTCCGGCCCGAAGATGTGGCACCGCTCGTGGCACAGATACACCGTCAGCCCGAACTTGTCGGATAGCTTCCGGTTCGCCCCGCCGAAGATGTGGTGCACATCCAGCGGGTCGTCCGCGCCGTTCCTGCCGCACTGCCAGCATCGTTTTTCTTCCATCATTGTGCCTCCTTCAGCGCCTTGTCGCCTGTCCGCTTTACGATGCGCGCCGGTCGTCCTCCAGCGCCATCGCCAGCCCCTCCGTGAAGGCGCACAGCTGAGCCTTCTGCATGTCGTTCATGTTCTGCATCATGCGGCCCAGCCGCTCGATGGTTTTCCGCTCGTTATTCGTCAGCATTTTCGTCACCTCCTCGCACTTTGTGAGTCCGTAGATTCTCGTTGCGAGTTTATAATATCGCTCCGCGAGCATTTTGTCAATAGTTTTTCATCAAAAATATTGACAGCGCGATATTATTGCGATATTATACTCGCGCAGGGAGGTGACAATATGCATAATAGAATTCGTGAAGTCCGAAAGGCGCTGCATATGACGCAGGCAGACTTTGGCGCAAAGATTGGTGTTCGCGGAAACACGGTCACAGGATATGAAAACGGCCAGCGTGTGCCGTCTGATGCTGTAATCGTCTCCATCTGCCGCGAGTTCCACGTTGACGAACATTGGCTGCGTACCGGTGACGGCAAGATGTTTACGGCGACTACGCGCGACGAAGAGATCATGGACTTCGTCGGCCGAGCGACCATTGGCGAAGGCGACGACTTTAAGCGACGTTTCCTTCTGGCGCTTGCCCGTCTTCCGGAAGAGCGCTGGGCCGACATCGAGGACTTTGCCCGGCAGATCACCGCAGAAAACACGAAAGAGGAGCAGGATTGATTTCCTGCTCCTCTTTCTTTGCTTTTCTGTTTTTCTTTACGCTGCACGCAGCAGTGCCAGCGTCAGCCGCAGCTTTTGTTCGCTTGCTTCATCCAGCAAACGCTCGATCTCGCGCCGTAAGTATGCCCGCCACTCCTCATCTGTCATATCTCATCCTCCCACAGCTTCTCCACAGTCGTTTCGAGCGCCCGGGCGATCTTGATTGCCGTCACCACGTTCGGCAGCCGCCCGCGCTCCACCTCGCTGATCGTTGTCTTCCCGCATCCCACCTTTCTTGCCAGCCACCGCTGGCTCATGCCGAGGTATTCTCTGTATTCTTTCACTTTGTTTCCCATTTCGTGTTATCACCATATCATAAAGTGTCGGCTCTGTGTGCTTTTTGGCCCGATATCAGTCCGTTTTTCTCCTTTTTCTGGACTTTCACACTTTTATATGGTATACTGCACGCAGCCGGCCGCGAGAATAGCTTGCCACATCGCGGCCAAAATATGAAACGCCCGTGTCCCGCGGGCGAAAGAGGTGTTTTTTCATGTCCGCTTACACTGTCACAATGAACTGTGCGCAGGCGATTTGCGACCTGTATCCAGATGCCGACACACCCGAAACGCGCGACTACTTCACAACCAGCATCATCGGTGTCCTGATTGCTTATCTGGTCGTCGTCATGGACGTATGCCGCGAAACCGCTCTCAACATCTCATCGTCATATTATGAATTTCTCTCCATTTCTTATAAGCCCGCCACTTGCGACAGCTTGCTTGAATTCCTGTGGGACGTTGCTGCCTCTGCCGCTCAGAAAATGCATGACCGTCTCACTGCTCCGGGTGCAAATCCTATGCTCGACCTTTGCAAGATCTTTTACGAAGAGGCGAATCTGGATTTCGATGTTGTTTCCGGTCTCTCGATTGCCGCGCTCATCACGCAGTATACGCAAGATGTCCACCCCTATATCAAGCGCGGCGATGAACGGCAGTCCGCGAAGTCCAGCCGCGAAAAACGGCTTGCGATCATCTGCATCTGCGTCAGCGTCGTCGTCCTGATTGCGGCCGTCTGCGTCACATTTTCCGTTTGATCTCTCGCGTATAGAACATAGAAAGGAGCACGATCATCATGTGCGATTCCCGCAATTCTTCCCACGATTCCGGCCGCAGGCCCTTCCCGTGGAACACCGTCACCATCGGCGTCCTGTTCGCCCTGTGTGTTGCGCTCGCTGGCCTGCTGGTTTTGCAGTCCGCGCGCCTGCACCGCGAGCAGGATCGTCTCGCCGCCGCCAATGCCACGATCGAGTTTGCACGCAGCGAGTTTTCCGACGCAGACTATGACCTGAACCGCTACCGTGCCGCCGCCAATGGCCATCTCGGCATGGTCTATGATTATTCGGCTGGCTTTGAAGGGTACTGCAAGCGTCACCCAATCCCGGCCCCGCTGCTCGATCTCGGCTCGTGAGGTGTCTCTATGGATTTTGATACCGCTCGTCAGCTGCTCGTCGAATACGATGATAAAGAAACACGCCGCCGCATCCTGCGCCGCATGTCGCTGGCCGAGCGCCGCGCCTACTGCAAACGGATCGCCGAAGCTGAGGACGTTTATCATCTCGGAAAATTTACGCGCGAGGAAGATCTCAGCGCCATCAAATCCCTGCGTTCCTGTCTCTGGTGCATGGCGCTCTCCGGCTCTGCCTGCGTTGGTGTCGCTGTTTACAGCGTTATGCCTGTTCTGTGGCTTGTCCTCTCCTGCGCTGCCATCGCCTTTGCCTGTCTCGTCGGCATGCTGTTTCTGATCACGTGGCTCTCCACAATGGCGGATGTCTCCATTCTTCCCCGCTGGCTTCTTTATGTTGCCTCTTTCGCGGCTCCTCTGCTGTTCTGGGTTGTAATAAATCTGTTTTCATGACAGCGCGCCGCTGCTTTTGCAAAGCAAGTCTGCCCCGCATCCAGCCATATCTCGAAACCACTTTTGCATATTGCCAACGTTGGCAATATGGTTTGATGCCAACACAATTTCGCGGCCTCACGAAAATGATGCCGAGCCAAAAACAAAAAAGCCGCCCCGGTGCTGCAGCACCAAAGCGGCCGTTCGTTCCTCTTTTCAAGAAAGGGAGATGCCCATGGCAAAAAAGAAATATTATCAGCGGCCGGACGGCCTGTATGAGGCCATCCGCGTCGTCAACGGCAAGCGCAAAGCCTTCCGCGGCCGCACGCCGCATGAGGTCGAGCAGAAGATGATCGCCTACCAGGGCGAGATCGCGCGTGGCCGTCTCTTCCGCGAGGTCGAAGAGGAATGGGAGGCCGAACACTTCCCCACGCTCACGGCGAACACGCTCAAGGGCTACCGGCCCGCAGCGAGGCGCGCCGTTGACCGCTTCGGCGACACGCCCATCCGGAATATCAAAGCGCCGGAGATCAAGCGCTTCATCACGGAGTTTGCGCACCCGGGCGGCATGGCCAGCCGCGCGCAGAAGACCGTCACGAACCAGCTCCTCGTCACATCCCTGATTTTTCGCTACGCCGCCGAAAACGGCGAGATCGAGTATAACCCCTGCACCAATGTCACCGTCCCGAAGGCGCTTCCTAAAAAGCGGCGAGAGGCCGCCAGCCCAGAAGACGAGCAAAAAGTTAAGGCTGCGGCGGATGTGTGGCTCCTGCCTTACCTGATCCTCTACACCGGTCTCCGCAAGGGCGAGGCGCTGGCGCTCACGTATGGCGACATCGACCGTGCCGCGAATGTTATCCACGTCTCAAAAAGCGTCTACGTTGTCAATAACAAGCCGTACATCAAACAGCCAAAGACAGCCGCCGGTATTCGCACCGTGCCGATCCTCGACCCGCTCCTGCCGAAACTTCCGCGCTCCCGCAAGAAGTCCCTCTATCTGTTTTCGGACGACGGCGGCCAGACGCCGCTCTCTGAGATGCAGTATCAGCATTATTGGTCACAGTTCGTCGAGGCCACCGGCATCCAATGCACGGCCCACCAGCTCCGGCACAGCTATGCAACGATGCTTTTTGAGTGCGATGTGCCCGTAAAAGATGCGCAAGATCTTCTCGGCCACTCCACCGCCGCCATGACACAGGACATTTACACACATATCCGCGATACACATCGCACCGAAGTCGCGCAGCAGATCAACGAGAAGCTGCGCAAAAAATAGCCTTTTCACTGTGTAGTTTCTGTGTCGTAGGCCCTCTGAAACCTCCCGAAATGTTCCGAAACATTCCGAAACAAAAAGCAAAGAAAAACCGTTGAAAAACCAAGATTTCTTGATTCTTCAACGGTTCTTTCTTTTGGCGGAGAAGGAGGGATTTGAACCCTCGCGCCGCTTATCACAGCCTACTCCCTTAGCAGGGGAGCCCCTTCGGCCACTTGGGTACTTCTCCAAGCCGAATTCCATTTCCAATATGGACGCGCGGCCAGCGCGCTGCATTATAGTAGCATATTCGGCAGCGGATGTCAACTTGTTTTTTGGTTGACACAGCGCGCAAAATGCGTTATAAGTGTGCCAGAACAAAGGAGATACGTCTATGCACTACACATCTGTACTTTTTGACCTCGACGGCACGCTGCTCGACACGCTCGGCGACCTGACCGCCGCCATGAACCGCACGCTCACCCGCCACGGTCTGCCGGAGCGCACGCGGCAGCAGATGCGCACCGCGCTCGGCAACGGGGCGCGGCGGCTGATGGAGCTGTCCGTCCCGACAGGCACGGACAGCGCGCTGTTCGAGACGCTGCTGGCGGAATACAACGCCGACTATGCCGCCCACTGCCGCATCGAGACCGCCCCCTACCCCGGCGTCGCCGCGCTGCTGCGCACGCTGCACGCGCAGGGGCGCAAGCTCGCCATCGTGTCCAACAAGCCGGACGAGGCCGTGCGCGCACTGCGTGCGGATTTCTTCGCCGACGCAGTCCAGATCGCTGTCGGCGAGACGGCAGCCATCCGGCGCAAGCCGGCGCCGGACATGCTGCTGGCCGCCATGGAACAGCTCGGCGCCGACCCTGACAAGACGGTCTTTGTCGGCGATTCCGAGGTCGATATTGCCACGGCGCGCGCAGCAGATCTGCCGTGCATCAGCGTGCTGTGGGGCTTTCGTGACCGGGACGTGCTCGAGCGCGCCGGCGCGCAGCAGTACGCCGCCGACATCGCGCAGCTGCAGGCGCTTCTGGGCTGAAAAAATCCGCTGGGATCAACCAGCGGATTTTTTATGCCATCCTGCGGCGCAGAAACTTCAGCTTCGTCTCCGAGATGAGGATGGCAACGAGGATCAGCGCGAAGCCGACGATCACGCGCGGCTCCAGATGCTCGTGATAGAACGCAACGGAAAACAGCGTGCCGAACACGCTCTCGAGCGTAAGCAGCAGCGCCGCCGTCGTGGGCGGGGTGTACTTCTGCCCGAATGTCTGGAGCAGAAAGCACAGGCCGGTGCACATGACGCACAGGTAGCCAAGACGCAGCCACACATCCGCCGGGATCTCCTCAGGCGCAGGCGCGGCGAACGGCGCCGTGACCCAGCTGAGCACGGCTGCCACAGCAAACTGCACGAACGAGAGCAGCACCGGGCTGCGCCCTCTGGCCGCACTGGCGGTGGCGATGATGTGCAGCGCGTAAAACACGCCGCTGAGGATCGTCAGCCCCTCGCCGCGGCCGATGCGCAGGTCACTCTGCAGGGACACGAGCCCCATGCCGCCCAGGCACAAAAGCACCGCCGCGAGGTTGTACCGGTCCGGCCGCCGCTTATGGATCAGCCACCAGAAAAACGGCACGAACACGCAGTACGTCGCCGCGAGAAAGGCGTTTTTCCCCGGCGTGGTGTGCACGAGGCCATACGTCTGAATGGTGTAGGCCAGGTACAGGCACACGCCCATGCACGCCCCACCGGTGAGATAGCCGCGGTCGAGCCGGCGCAGGCTCCGGATACCGATGAGCGCCATGAGCATGGCCGCACCGGAAAAGCGGATGGCCAGCAGCCACAGCGCGGGGACGGTGGCAAGTGCGTCCTTCATGATTGTGAACGAACTGCCCCAGAGGAGCGTCGTCACGATCAGGGCGAAGCGGCCGAGACGGGTATAAGTATGGCTTGCGCCGGGGTCAGGCATAGAGATCAGGGTTCCTTTTTCATGAATTGTCCGGCCGCGCGCATCATGAGGCGCTTGGTGCCGGCGGTCTCAAATTCCACCTCGAGCAGCGCATCGCCGCCCATAGGCTGGATCTTCGAGACGACACCGGAGCCAAACGCGCGGTGCGTGACCCGGTCGCCGACGGCGAAGGCAGGGGCAGCTTTGCCCGCCGGTTTTGCCGCGGGCGGCGCGGGGCGCACAGGCGGCCTGCGCCGCGGCTCCGGCGCGGAGACCGTATAGGCACGCGGCGCGCTCTGGCGCGGCGGGTACTGCTGCTGGTCGCGGCTGGGCTCGGAATAGCCGTAGCCGCGCGGGACGTTGCGTTTCTGAATATCTTCCTCCGGGATCTCCTCAACGAAACGGGAGACGCGGTTGGCCGTCGTGCGGCCGAAGAGCATACGCTGGCGGGCGCACGTGAGGATGAGGTGCTCACGCGCGCGGGTGAGCGCAACGTAGCACAGGCGGCGCTCCTCCTCCATCTCGTCCGGCTCGCCGATGCAGCGCAGCCCGGGGAAAATACCCTCCTCGCAGCCGACGATGAACACCGTCGGGAACTCCAGACCCTTGGCCGCGTGCATGGTCATGAGCGTGACACAGTCGGCAGACTGGTCATAGTTGTCGAGATCCGTATAGAGCGCGACCTCGTCGAGGAAGCCCGCGAGCGTGGGGTTATCGGCCTCCTTGGCGAAGGCAATGATGTTCGACTTGAGCTCCTGCACGTTCTCGATGCGGGCGGCGTCCTCGGCCGTGTTCTTTTCCTCGAGCGCGCGGACATAGCCGCTGCGCTCCACGACGAGGTCGTAGAGTTCGTCCGGCGGCATGGTTTTGGCCGCGGCCTGCAGCTCCTCGATCAGGATGGCAAACTGGCGCAGGCGCATCTGGCTGCGCTGCAGCTCGGGATAGGCGTCCGCGTGGCGGATGACTTCAAAGAGGCTCGTCTGCTGCTCATGTGCGAGCTGCGCGGCCGTTTCGACCGTGCGCGCGCCGATGCCGCGGGCCGGGGTGTTGATGATGCGCGTCAGGCGCAGGTCGTCGCCCGGTGTCTGGATGACGCACAGGTAGGCCAGCATGTCCTTGACCTCCGCACGGTCGAAAAAGCGCGTGCCGCCGATGATGCGGTACGGGATGCCGTTGCGCTTGAAGGCATATTCGAGCTGGTTGCTCTGCGCGTTCATGCGGTAGAGCACGGCGTGATCGCGGAAGTTCATGCCGTGGCCAAAGTCGTCCATGATCTTCGCGGCGACGTAGCGCGCCTCGTCGTTCTCGTTCGTGGCGCAGTAGAGCGTGAGCGGATCACCGGCATCGGCCTTTGTCCAGAGCGTTTTGCCCTTGCGGCCGGTGTTGTTGGCGATGACGTGGTTGGCCGCGTCCAGGATGCGGCCGGTGCTGCGGTAGTTCTGCTCGAGGCGGATGGTGCGCGCATTCTTGTACTGCTTTTCAAAGTTGAGAATGTTCTCGATCGTCGCGCCGCGGAACTTGTAGATGCTCTGGTCATCGTCGCCGACGACGCAGATATTGCCCCAGCCGTCGGCCAGCAGGGCCGCGAGCTGGTACTGAAGGTTATTCGTGTCCTGATACTCGTCGATGAGCACGTAGCGGAAGCGGCGCTGCCAGTGCTCGCGCACGTCCTCGTGCTCGTCGAGCAGGCGGACGGTGTTGTAGATCAGGTCGTCAAAATCCATCGCCCCGGCGGAAAACAGGCGCTGCCAGTAGGTCTGGTACACCTCGCCGATGCGGATGCTGCGCGGGTTGTGCGTCGCCTGCGCGCGCGCCAGATACTGCTCAGGCGTGATGCCGGAATCCTTGGCGCGGCTGATCTCCGTGAGCACGGCGCGGTACGGAAACGCCTTCTCGTCGAGATTCATCTCCTTGAGAATGCGCTTGACGACCGCCTGACTGTCCGACGTGTCATAGATCGTGAAGCTGTTGGGATAGCCGAGCTTGTCGGCGTCCCGCCGCAGGATGCGCACGCACGCGGAGTGGAACGTCGAGGCCCAGATGTCCGCCGCGGCCTCGGGGCCGAGCATGCGCTCGATGCGGTCCTTGAGCTCGTCGGCCGCCTTGTTCGTGAACGTGATGGCGATGATGCGCCACGGCTCGACCGGCTCGAGCGCCGCCGCCCGCTGCGCACGCCGGCGCTCGTCCGGCGTCAGATCCGTGCGCTCGAGCAGCGCGAGGTCCGCCTCTGTCGCCGTGTCCGGCACCTCGTCGGTGTCCGACCCGCGGCCGTACTGGATGAGATTTGCGATCCGTTGGATGAGCACCGTAGTTTTACCGCTGCCGGCGCCGGCCAGCAGCAGCAGTGGGCCTTCCGTGGCCAGGACCGCTTTTCTCTGCATATCGTTCAGGTTTGCGAAGTCCGCCTCGATGAAGCGTCTGCGTGCCTGCACATAGCGTTGTTCAAAAGTCATGGTAGTATTCATAGCGTCTGATTTTAACACATTTTCCCCCGGGAAACAAGGCCCGCATCTTCCAACGCGGAGATTGACAACCACAGGGTGCGGAAGTAAAATAAAGAAAAAAATCGATGATCGAGGTGCATCTTATGGACATCATCTGGCATGGCCACTCCTGCTTTGAGCTGGTCTCCGGCGGCTACAGCGCCGTCATCGACCCATTTCAGGACACCAGCGTCGGCACGGCCTATCCCCACGTGCGGCTGACGGCGGACGCCGTCTATATCAGCCACGAGGACCGCGACCACAACTTCCGCGAGGGCGTCACGCTGCGCAACACCGGCAAGGCGAACCCATTTGCCGTCACGGAGCTGGAGACGTACCACGACATCATGCGCGGCCGTCTGCGCGGCATGAACACCGTGCGCATCTTCGCCGCCGAGGGTATGCGCGTGGCGCATCTGGGCGACCTGGGCGCGAAGCCCACGCCCGAGCAGATGCAGCAGCTGCAGGGGCTCGACGCGATGATGATCCCCGTCGGCGGCATCTACACGATCGAGCCGGACACCGCCTACTACCTCTGCGAGCAGCTGCAGCCGCGCGTCATCATCCCGATGCACTTTCAGGCGCCCGGCCACAGCAACCACCGCCTGCGCGCGCCGGAGGACTTCACCGGCATCTTCGAGGGCAACGGCGCAAATGTCCAGCGCTACGACACCAACCGTATGACGCTCACGCCGGACACACCGGCGCAGGTCGTCATCTTCCGCCGCCCGGAATAAAACACGATACGACAAAGCCGCCGCTCCCCATCAGGGAGCGGCGGCTGTTCTTTCCGCAATTATTTCAGAATGTCCTTCAGCTCATGCATACCATGGTTGGTAGTGACGACGACCACGCGGTCGCCGAGCTCGATGGCGTCGTTGCCGGACGGGACGCGGCACTTGCCGCGGCGGATGATCGAGGCGACGAGCACGGAGTCCTTGAGCTTGAGCGCCTTGAGCGGCACATCGAGAAACTGGCTCTCGGCGCGCACGATGAATTCCAGCGCCTCGGCCTGCCCGTCGGCCACCATGCGCAGCGTCTCCACGCCGCTGCTGTGCGCGGAGTTCTGCATCCAGCGGACGTACTCCACGATGCGGCCGGCCGTCACGTCCGCCGGCTGAATGATCGTCGTCAGGCCATACGATTCCGCGAGTTCGATGAAGTTATCCTCATCCACCTTTGTGACGATCTTCGGCACCTGCTCGTGATAGGCAAAGGAGGAGATGATGAGGTTCGTCTCGTCCGACTCCGTGAGCGTGACGAGCGCGTCCGCCTCCGGCAGGCCCTCCTCGCGCAGAACGTCCGGCTTCGTGCCGTCGGCGCAGATGATGGTCGCCTCCGGCAGGAGCGTTTTCATGACGCGGCAGCGGGCCGGGTCGCGCTCGATGATCGTCGAGTGGATGTGCATACGCGCCAGCTCCAGCGCCAGCCGCTCGGCAATGCGGCCGCCGCCGATGATGATGACGCTCTCGGCCTCGTGGCGGAACTCGCCGATCTTGCGAAACAGCTCATGCAGCTCGTGCGGCGCGCCGACCACGGTGACATAGTCGCCGGCGGCGAGCACAAAGTCGCCGTTCGGGATCGTAACGCTGCCCTCGCGCTCCACGGCGCAGATGAGGATGCCGTCGCTGTAGCGGCCGCGGAAATCGTTCAGGCGCAGACCGTCGAGCTTGCTGCCCTCGCGCAGCTTGAACTCCACGAGCTCCACAAGGCCGTTGGCAAACGGCTCGACCTTCGTGGCGGCCGGGAAACGCAGCGTGCGCGAGATCTCCTTGGCGGAGGTGCGCTCGGGGTTGATGGACAGACTCAGCCCCAGCTCGTCCTGCAGCAGCGCCACGTCCTGATAATACTCCTCGTCGCGCACGCGCGCGATCGTATGCGTAGCGCCGAGCTTGCGCCCGACCATGCAGCTGATGAGGTTCGTCTCGTCCGAGGTCGTCGCGGCGATGAGCAGGTCGGCGTCCGCAACGTTGGCAATACGCAGCTGATCCACATTCGCGCGGCCCTCGACCACGATCACATCCAGCGTGGAAGAGATATAGGCAGCGCGCTCCGGGTCACTCTCGACGACGGTGATGTCATGCCCTTCTGTCAGGAGCTGCTCCGCAATGGCATAGCCCACGCGGCCAGCGCCCACGATCACAATTTTCATATTCCAAGCTCTCCATTTATCATGTTCAGGCCCCTTATCCGGGCAGGCAAATATTATAGCAGACATTCCCCAATGTTTCAACAGCAGACGCAGGGAAATTGTATCGGGTTTGTTTGTGAATAAATAGTTAAAATTCTGCAAAACCGGCGCGCCGGCGCTTGACGGATGCCCGTGCGGCGCTTATCATTATGTCCTAATACTTTTTTAATTAGTATCTAAGGCTGCGCCGCCGCGCGGCATCCATATAAAGGAGCATCCCACCCATGCTGGAACTGAAGAACATCACCAAAGTCTACGAGGCCGGCACGACGCAGGTCGAAGCACTCAAGGGCATCAACATTGCCTTTCGTGAAAACGAGTTCGTTGCGATCCTGGGCCAGTCCGGCTGCGGCAAGACCACGCTGCTGAACATCATCGGCGGCCTGGACCGCTACACCTCCGGCGACCTCATTATCAACGGCCGCTCCACAAAGGAGTACGACGACCGCGACTGGGACACGTACCGCAACCACTCCATCGGCTTTGTCTTTCAGAGCTACAACCTCATCCCGCACCAGAGCGTGCTGGCCAACGTTGAGCTCGCGCTAACGCTCTCGGGCGTCTCCGGTGAGGAGCGGCGCGCGCGCGCCGTCGAGGCGCTGGAAAAGGTCGGCCTGGGCGACCAGCTCGACAAAGCGCCGAACCAGATGTCCGGCGGCCAGATGCAGCGCGTGGCCATCGCGCGCGCCATCGTCAACAACCCCGACATTCTGCTCGCCGACGAACCGACCGGCGCGCTCGACAGCGAGACGAGCGTGCAGATCATGAATCTGCTGCAGGAGATCGCAAAAGATAAGCTCATCATCATGGTCACGCACAACCCGGAGCTGGCATCGAAATACGCCACGCGCACCGTGCGCCTGCTCGACGGCAAGATCGTCGGCGACGATAACCCCTGCACGGAATCCGAGACGTCCGCACCCGTAACGGTCAAGGTCAAGGAGCACACGTCCATGAGCTTTGCAACGGCCATGAGCCTGTCGCTGCACAACCTTATGACGAAAAAGGCCCGCACCCTGCTCACCGCATTCGCCGGCTCGATCGGCATCATCGGCATCGCGCTCATTTTGTCGCTCTCGCACGGCTTTCAGTCCTACATCGACACCGTGCAGGAGCAGACGCTCTCGTCCTACCCGCTGACGATCGAGGCAAACCCCGTGGACATGTCCGGGATGCTCTCGGCCATGTCGGGCGCAAAGGATGACAGTGCGGATGCGCACGACCTCGATAAGGTCTACGCCAACACGGTCATGTACAGCATGCTCAACTCCATGGTCAGCAGCGCGACCGGCCAGTCGAACAACCTGCCGGAGTTCAAGAAATATCTCGAAAACCCCGACAACAAGATCCACGACTATATCAGCGGCATCCAGTACACGTATGACATGGGCTTCGCCGTCTATACCGAGGATCCCAACGGTACCGTCATCAAGGCCGACACGACCGAGCTGCTGCAAAACGTCATGAAGTCCATGTACGGCGGCGACTACTCGTCCTACTTTGACTCCATGGGCGGCTTCTACTCCGGCTTCAACGTCTGGCAGGAGCTGCTGTCCGGCGAGGACGGCGCGCTCGTGAGCGCCTCGACGCAAAACCAGTACGACGTGATCTATGGCTCCTGGCCGCAAAATTACAACGAGGTCGTGCTCGTTGTGGACAAAAACAATGAAATTTCCGACCTGACGCTCTACGCCCTCGGGCTCGAGAGCATGGACGACATCAGCAACGCCATGATGCAGTCCATGAACAAAAAGCAGATCGACACGACGCAAAGCAGCTGGAGCTATGAAGATCTGTGCGGCCGCAGCTTCAAGCTCATCCTCCCGTCGGAGGGCTATGTGGCCAGCGGCTCCGGCTACACGGACATCAGCCAGACGGCCGACGGACTGCACCAGCTCTACAACAACGATTCCGTGGGCGTGCAGCTCAAGATCGTCGGCATCGTGCGCCCGGCCAAGGGCAGCGTGACCAGCAGCACCTATGGTTCCATCGGCTACACCTCCGCCCTGACGGACTACGCCATCGAGCAGGCCGACAGCACCGAGATCATCCAGAAGCAGCTGGCAAACCCGGACGTGGACGTGTTCACCGGCTCTGCGTTCCCGAACGCCGCGACCGCCACGACCGACCAGAAAGTTGCCGCCGCGCAGGCCTATCTCAACAAGCTGAGCGTGGACGACCGCGCGACCGTCTACCGCAAGTGCATGACCGCGCCGGACGACGCAACGCTTGACGCCGCGCTCACGCAGACCATGGAGACCTTCACCCGCGACGACGCCAAAGAGATGGCCGACAACGGCGTCTTTGAGGCCAGCGGCAAAACGGCGCAGCAGATGAAGGAAATGATCGACGCCATGGACGACGAGACGTTTATCCGCTTCTTCCGGCCGTATATGCGCGCGATTCTCTCCATGCAGATGCAGCAGGAGACCGTCAAGGCCTACAGCGGCATGACCTCGCAGGAAGTCATCTCCGCCATCAGTGCCAAAGGCATCAGCAGCAGCCAGTATGCGGATGTGTACGACAACTACGTCGCCTCGTCGGCCAGCGGTTCGACCTACAACAACAACCTGAAAAAGCTCGGCTACGTCGATAAGGACTCCCCCAGCGCCATCAACATCTACGCCTCGAGCTTTGAGAACAAGGATCAGATCTCCGCGTGCATCGACGACTACAACGCCGACGCCGCCGAGAACGATCAGATCAGCTACACCGACTATGTCGGCCTGCTCATGAGCAGCATCACGACGATCATCAACGCCATCAGCTACGTGCTCATTGGCTTCGTGGCCATCTCGCTCGTCGTGTCGTCGATCATGATCGGCATCATCACCTATATCTCCGTGCTCGAGCGCACGAAGGAGATCGGCATCCTGCGCTCCATCGGCGCGAGCAAGCAGGACATTTCGCGCGTGTTCAACGCCGAGACGCTCATTGAGGGCTTCACAGCCGGCGTGATGGGCATCCTGTGTACGCTGATTTTGCTGATCCCCATCAACCTCATCGTGCACCATCTGACCGGTCTGCCGACCCTGAGCGCCATTTTGCCGGTGCTCGGCGCGATCTTGCTGATCCTCATCAGCATGGCGCTGACGTTCATCGCGGGCCTCATCCCGTCGGGCATGGCAGCGAAAAAAGACCCGGTCGTCGCCCTACGGACCGAATAAGGCCAAAACGCATATTTCCACCACCTCCGTGCAAACTAGGAGCAGCCTACATTTGCACGGAGGTTTTGCATTATGAAGCAGAAAATTCTTGCGGCCGTGTGCGCGCTGGCGCTCTGTGCGGCGCTCGTCCCGGCCGGCTTTGCCGAGCAGGCCGCGGCCGACACCGCGCCCGTGGCCGAAAATCTGGAGCTGACCACATTCCGCGGCACGTCCATCGGCGGCACACTGAGCGCAAATGCGCCCGACGGCAGCCCGCTCACCTTCCGCATCACGACCGAGCCCATCAAGGGCACGGTAACGCTCACCGACAGCGGCACGTTCGTCTATACCCCCGCCGACGGCAAGCGCGGGCGCGACTACTTCGGCTTCCGCGCCGCCGACAGCAGCGGCAACGAATCGCAGGAAGCGACCGTCATCATCTCCATCAAGAAGCAGAAGCCGGCCGTCACCTACAGCGACATGGCCGGCCGCCCGGAGGAATACGCCGCCGTCATGCTCGCCGAGCAGGGGCTGTGCGTCGGCCGGCAGGTCGGCGGGCAGTATCTCTTCGACCCCGACAGCCCCATGCCGCGCGATGAATTTCTGGCCATGTGCACGCACCTGACCGGCACTTCGATGCTGCAGGGCGTGCTCTCGACCGGTTTCGGCGACGACGAGCAGATCCCCGCCTGGGCCAAGACCTACGTTGCAACCGCGGTCATGAACGGCGACATCACCGGCTACTCCGACGGTACGGCAATCGTGTTCGATGCACAGCGCGGCATGACGGCAGCCGAGGCTGCCGTCATGCTCAGCAACTTCCTCGACCCCTCCCCCGCCGCCGCGCTCGAGGGCGACTATATTCCCGACTGGGCGTGCGCCGCCGTGTCAAGTCTGACATCCTGCGGCGTGTATCCGGCCGGCAGCGACTGTGCGGCGTCCCTCACGCGCGCCGAGGCGGCGCAGATGCTGCTGGGCGCGTATGAACTGCTGCAAAAGCGATAAAAAAAGCACGGGCCGTTTCCAGATCGGAAACGGCCCGCGGCTTTATGCACGGTTCAAAATGGCTTCCAGCTCCGCCGGGCTGAGCTCCGGGAACGGGCGCACGGGCGCAGGCTGCGCCTCGTGCGCGCCGATGCACTTTTCCATCCAGACCATGGAGTACCAGGTGCCGAATTTATACCCGCAGCGCGGAAACTCCCCGACGAGCCGATAGCCGAGATGCGCATGAAACTGCGCGCTGTTTCGCGTCAGGTGCGCGTCGTCCGCCCCATCCGGGCAGCCGATGCAGGCATAGAGATTCTGAATGTTCTGCGCGCGCAGCACCGCCTCGAGCGCGGCGTACAGCCGCTTGCCCGTCCCCCGGTGCCGCTGATCCTCGCGCAGGTAAATGCTCATCTCCACCGCCCAGTCATAGGCGGCGCGGCTGCCGAACGGCCCGGCGTAGGCATAGCCGACGATCTCGCCGCCGCGCTCCGCGACCAGGTACGGATAGCGGCGGAGCGTGGCGCGCATACGCGCGGCAAATTCCTCGATATCCGGCACGGTGCACTCGAACGTAATGGCCGTCTTTTCCACATACGGCGCGTAAATTTTCAGCAGCGCGGGCGCGTCGCTCAGGCGCGCGGTGCGGATGCGCAGCGCAGTGTCGTCCATATGCTCCTCACTTTCCGCTGTCGCCGTAGTTTGCGAGCACGCGCGCGGACGGGTCGTCCACGTCGCAGCCGTCCCACGATTTGTTCGGCATCCAGAAATCGACGATCATGTGCGCCTGACCGGGATAATACTGCTCGAACAGCTCGCGGTAGAGCAGCGATTCCTTGGTGAACGGCTGCGCAAAGTCGTACTTCCGGCGCAGGGTCTCAAATTCCTCGTCCGTGTACTTCTGCTCGGCGTACGCCTTGAGATCGTCGACCATGGAGTGGCCGACCGCGTCGCTAAAGGCCGCCTTCTCGCGCATGAGGATATCGTGCGGCAGCCAGTCGCCCTCAAAGGCGTGGCGCAGCAGATACTTGCCCTTGCCGTAGACGTTGCACTTCTTGGCCGGGTCGATGGACATGACATACTGTACGAAGTCCAGATCGCCGAACGGCACACGGGCCTCGAGACTGTTGACGGAGATGCAGCGGTCGGCGCGCAGGACATCATACATATGCAGCTCGCGGATGCGCTTGGCGGATTCCTCCTGAAACGCCTCCGGGCTGGGCGCGAAGTCGGTGTACTTATAGCCAAAGAGCTCATCGGAGATCTCGCCCGTGAGCAGCACGCGCAGGTCGGTCTGCTCGTGGATGGCCTTGCAGACGAGGTACATGCCGATGCTCGCGCGGATGGTCGTGATATCATACGTGCCGAGCAGCGCCACGACCTCCGGCAGCGCCTGGATGACGTCCTCGGGCGTGATGATGACCTCGGTGTGGTCGGCGTGCAGATACTCTGCCACCTCGCGGGCGTACTTCAGGTCGATGGCGTCGCTGCGCATGCCGATGGCGAACGTGCGGATGGGCTTTTTGAGCAGCTTTGCCGAGATGGCGCACACAAGGCTGCTGTCCAGACCGCCGGAGAGCAGAAAACCGAGCGGCGCGTCGGCATCCAGCCGCTTTTCCACGCCGGCGATGAGCTTTTCACGGATGTGGGTGCAGACGGTCTCCAGATCGTCCTCGCAGACGGCATCTACCTGCGTCATGTCGCGGTAGCAGGTGAACTTGCCGTCGGCATAATAGTGTCCGGGAGGAAACGGCATCACATCGTGCACGAGGCCGACGAGGTTTTTCGCCTCGCTGGCAAAGACGATCGCGCCCTCGGCGTCATAGCCGTAGTACAGCGGGCGGATGCCGATGGGGTCGCGCGCCGCGACGAGGCCGCCGCGCCTGGCATCATAGATGACCATGGCAAACTCCGCATCCAGTCCGCGGAACATGTCCAGCCCCTCGCGCTCGTAGAGTGGGAGCAGGATCTCACAGTCGGACTCGCTCTCGAACGTCTCGCCCTCGGCGATGAGCCGCTCGCGGATGGGCCGGAAGCCGTAGATCTCGCCGTTGCACACGAGCGCGCTTCCATCCCGCGTGAACGGCTGCATCCCCTCCGGGTGCAGGCCCATAATGGCCAGGCGGTGGAAGCCGAGCGTCGCCGCGCCGATATGCAGCATGCGCGTATCGTCCGGGCCGCGGGAAATGGTCTTGTCAAAGCCGGCGCGCAGATCCTGCGCGGAGATGGACGAGCCGAGATAACCGATGATGGAACACATGATTTTTTCCTCCTGAATGCATCAAAAAATACGCAGCTACCATCCATCAATAGGACGAGTAGCTGCGTATCGTGGTGCCACCTATTTTACTTCTCACGGGTTCTAACAAACCGCACCGGGATAACGTCCGGCTTTGACGGCGCACCTACTGAGGCTCTCGCCCGTTCAGGTTGCAGCTCGGGAGTGTTCTTCACACAGGCTCTGTTATGCGGCTCGCACCGTCCCGCACTCGCTGGAAATGATCGCCCGTGCTACTTTTCTCCGTCAATGCTTTTGACAGAAGTATGAAAATGAAAGAAGAGAGAAAAAAGAAAGAGTAAGCGTTTTTTACCGCACGCTGAACAGCAGGTCGCCGTAGGACGGGACCGGCCACTTGTCGGACGGCGTCATGGTCTCGAGCTGGTCGATCGTGATGCGCAGCTCCGCCATGGCGGAGAAGACCTTGTCGCGGTAGTAGTTGGCCAGTGCCTGGCTGCCCTCGACGGTCTTGGCGCCCATGAGCGCCTCATCCAGGCGGCGGACCTTGCGGTAGGCATCGCCCAACAGCGCGGACATTTCAGGGATGATGCTCTCCTCATACGAGCAGTCCGCCGTGACGGACACAGCGTGGATCGCCGCAGCGGTCTCGGACAGCTCGCGCAGATAGCTGCTGACGGCGGGCATGATGTCGCGCCGCGCCATCTCGAGCATCGTCAGCGCCTCGATGTTGAGCACCTTGCTGTAGTTTTCGAGGTGGATCTCGTAGCGGGCCTCCATCTCGGTGCGGGTATAGACACGGTGCTTGGTGAACAGCGCCACGTTCTTGTCGGCGAGGTAATACGGCAGCGCTTCCGGCGTCGTGCGCAGGTTCAGCAGGCCGCGGCGCTCAGCCTCCGCCAGCCAGGCGTCGTCATAGCCGTTGCCGTTGAAGAGGATGCGCTTGTGCTTGATGAGCACGCTGCGGATGAGCGCCTGCAGGTCGGCCTCAAAGTCCTTGCTGCCCTCGAGCGCGTCAGCAAACTGCTCGAGGCTCTCGGCGACCGCCGTGTTGAGCACGACGTTGATGCCGGAAATGGAGGCTGAGGAACCGGGCATACGGAACTCGAACTTGTTGCCGGTGAACGCAAACGGAGAGGTGCGGTTGCGGTCGGTCGTATCCTTGGGGAAACGCGGCAGCGCATGCACGCCGATCTTCAGCAGCTCCTTTTCCTGTCCGGCATAGGGCGTCTCGTTGACGATGGCGTCGAGAATGCTCTCGATCTCGTCGCCGACATACATCGACACGACGGCCGGGGGCGCTTCGTTCGCGCCGAGACGGTGGTCGTTCGCGGCCGACGCCACGCTGATGCGCAGCATATCCTGATAATCATCCACCGCCTGGATCACCGCACACAGGAAGAGCAAAAACTGTGCGTTCTCGGCCGGCGTCTCGCCGGGCTCGAGCAGGTTCATGCCGGTGTCGGTGGTCAGGGACCAGTTGTTGTGCTTGCCGGAACCGTTAACGCCGGCAAACGGCTTTTCGTGCAGCAGGCAAACCATGCCGTGGCGCGCGGCCACCTTCTGCATGATCTCCATCGTCAGCTGGTTCTGGTCGGCAGCGATGTTGCCGGTCGTGAACACCGGCGCAAGCTCGTGCTGCGCGGGCGCCACTTCGTTGTGCTCGGTCTTGGCGTAAACGCCGAGCTTCCAGAGCTCCTCGTCCAGATCCTTCATGAACGCCGCAACGCGCGGCTTGATGCTGCCGAAGTAATGATCGTCCAGCTCCTGGCCTTTCGGCGGCTTGGCGCCGAAGAGCGTGCGGCCGGTGTAGATCAGATCCTTGCGCTTGTCATACACGGATTTGTCGACCAGGAAGTACTCCTGCTCTGGGCCGACGGTCGTGCGCACGGCGGTCACGTCCTCGTTGCCGAACAGGTGAATCACACGCAGGGCCTGACGGTTGAGCGCCTCGGCGCTGCGCAGCAGCGGCGTCTTTTTATCGAGCGCCTCGCCGCCGTAAGAGCAGAACGCCGTCGGAATGCACAGCACATTATCTTTAATGAATGCATAGGACGTCGGGTCCCATGCGGTGTAGCCGCGCGCCTCAAACGTTGCGCGCAGGCCGCCGGACGGGAAGCTGGACGCATCCGGCTCGCCGCGGACGAGCTCCTTGCCGGAAAACTCCATAATGACCTGACCGCCGCCGCAGGGCGAAATGAAGCTGTCGTGCTTCTCGGCGGTGATGCCGGTCATCGGCTGGAACCAGTGCGTGAAGTGCGTGGCGCCCTTTTCGATTGCCCAGTCCTTCATGGCATTGGCCACGATGCGCGCGGCGTCGTCATCAAGACGCTTGCCATTTTCCATCGTCGCCTGCACCTGCCGGTAAGTCTCCTTCGGCAGCCGCTCGCGCATGACGGCATCGTTAAATACCATGGATCCAAAAATGTCAGAGATCTTTTCCATCTCGCATGGTCCCCTTTCCGTATTTCAAATCAGTATCAACAACAAAAAACGGCACTGGTGCCCGGAGATCTTGTGCTCTCCACGACGCCATTGCCGTTTCAATGTAGCAAAATATACGCCTGTTGCGGAAAAATGTCAAGCGGGAAAAACGCAATTTCTTTCGGCGGATTCCACAGATTTTTCGGCAAAATTGCCCGTTTTTTTATCCTTGACACGTGCAAATGCCGTGGTGTATTATATACATGGATTTTGATTGGCAAAATTCTGCGTGCTGTTTTTGCGGCCGCAGGCATAAGTTCATATGGTAACTTTTCGAGAACGCTGACGTTTCACGATGACCTGGGGGAAAGTGCCCCTTATCGGCATCGGAAGCGTCTTTTTTGTTTTTCCGCACCAACTTCTGATTCGAGGTGACTGCTATGAACACGTCGCTGCATACCGTGCGCGCGCTCCTGGTCTCCAGTTCCGAGGCGCAGACCCAACGCATCAGCGCCCTGCTCACACGGGCGCACATCGTCCCGTTCGATCACGCAGGCAGCGCGCGGCAGGCGCTCGAACAGTTTGACGCAGGCGGCATCGACGGTGTGCTCATCGCAGAGCCCATCGCCGGCAGCTCCGGCCGGGAGCTGGCGCTGCAGCTCAAAAAGCGGCACTGCATGGCCGTGCTGCTGCTGGCCGCACCGGAACACGCGGACACGGACGCCGCCCTGCTCGAACAGTCCGGCGTGCTGGTGCTGCCGAATGACGCGCCGGAGTCGCTCATCGTGCAGACCATCCGGCTGCTGACCGCCGTGCGCATCCAGCTCGAGCAGATGCAGCACAAGACGGAAAAGCTCGAGGCGAAGGTCGCCGATATCCGCATCATCAACCGCGCGAAGCTCCTGCTCGTGCAGCACCTGCAGATGACGGAGACGGAGGCGCACAAATACATTGAGAAACAGGCAATGGACACCAGTATGCGCCGGCGGACCATTGCGGAAAATATCATTCGTACCTATGAAGATTGAGGAGTGTGGACCATGACCAAGTACATTTTTGTGACCGGCGGCGTCGTCTCCGGCCTCGGCAAGGGCATCACGGCGGCTTCGCTCGGCCGTCTGCTCAAGGCACGCGGCCTGAAGGTCGCCGCGCAGAAGCTCGACCCCTATATCAATGTCGACCCCGGCACCATGAGCCCGTATCAGCACGGCGAGGTGTACGTTACCGAGGACGGCGCGGAGACCGATCTCGACCTCGGCCACTATGAGCGCTTCATCGACGAGGATCTGAACAAATACTCCAACCTCACGACCGGCAAGGTGTACTGGAACGTGCTCAACAAGGAGCGCCGCGGCGAGTACCTCGGCGAAACGGTGCAGGTCATTCCGCACATCACGAATGAGATCAAGGACTTTATTTATAGTGTCGGCAGCAAGACGAACGCCGACGTCGTTATCACGGAGGTCGGCGGCACGACCGGCGACATTGAGAGCCAGCCGTTTCTCGAGGCCATCCGTCAGGTCGGGCTGGAGGTCGGGCGCGAAAACGCACTCTACATCCACGTGACGCTCGTACCGTATCTGCACGGCAGCGAGGAGCACAAGACCAAGCCCACGCAGCACTCAGTCAAGGAGCTGCAGGGCATGGGCATTTCCCCGGACATCATCGTGCTGCGCTGCGATGAGCCGCTCGAGGAGTCCATCTTCCGCAAAATCTCCCTGTTCTGCAACGTCAAGCCCGACTGCGTGATCGAAAACATGACCATCCCCGTGCTGTATGAGGCACCGGTCATGCTCGAAAAGAACCGCTTTTCCGAGATCGTCTGCCGTGAGCTGCACATCGACGCGCCCGCGCCGGATATGACCGAGTGGGACGCCATGCTCGAGAGCATCCGCAACCGCTCGCACCGCGTGACGATCGGCCTCGTGGGCAAATACGTGCAGCTGCACGATGCGTATCTGTCCGTCGCCGAGGCGCTGCGCCACGCCGGCTATGTCTACGGCACGCGCGTGGACATTCAATGGATTGACAGCGAGACGATCACGCGCGATAATGTAGAGGAAGTGCTCGGCAGCTGCGACGGCATTCTCGTGCCCGGCGGCTTCGGCAACCGCGGCATCGAGGGCAAGATCGCGGCCGCGCACTACGCCCGCACGCACAACATCCCCTATCTCGGTATCTGCCTGGGTATGCAGATCGCGGTCATCGAGTTTGCGCGCTCCGTCTGCGGCCTCGCCGACGCCAACTCCGGCGAGTTTGACGAGGGCAGCACGCACAAGGTCATCGACTTCATGCCCGACCAGAGCGACGAGATCAACAAGGGCGGCACGCTGCGCCTCGGCGCATATCCGTGCCATATCGTGCCCGGCACAAAAATGGCGGAGTGCTACGGCACGCTGGACATCTCCGAGCGCCACCGCCACCGGTACGAGTTCAACAACGACTACCGCGCGCTCATGCAGGAAAAGGGGCTCGTGCTCTCCGGCCTGTCGCCGGACGGCCACATCGTGGAGACCGTCGAGATCCCCGAAAACGACTTTTATATCGGCGTTCAGTACCACCCCGAGTTCAAGAGCCGCCCGAACAAGGCGCACCCCCTGTTCAAGGGCCTGATCTCGGCGGCGCTGCGCCACGCAGAGAGAGGATAAGCATGCACGACCGCTACGTCAACCCCCTGTGCACCCGCTACGCCGGGCGCACGATGCAGCACATTTACTCCGACGACAACAAATTTTCCACCTGGCGCAGGCTCTGGGTCGCGCTGGCCGAGAGCGAGCAGGAGCTCGGTCTGCCGATCACGGACGAGCAGATCCGCGAGCTGCGCGCGCACATCACGGACATCGACTATGACTACGCCGCGGCGCGCGAGCACGAGGTGCGGCACGACGTCATGGCCCACGTGCTGACCTACGGCGCGTGCTGCCCGGAGGCAAAGCCCATTCTGCACCTCGGCGCCACGTCCTGCTACGTCGGCGACAATACGGATATCATCCTCATGCGCGAAGCGCTCGAGCAGATCCGCAGCCTGCTGGTGAACGTCATCCAGGCGCTCGCGGACTTTGCCGAGGCGCACAAGGCAGAGCCGACGCTCGCCTACACGCATTTTCAGGCCGCGCAGCCGACGACCGTCGGCAAGCGTGCCACGCTCTGGACGCAGGATCTGCTGATGGATCTCGAGCAGCTGGAGTTTCAGCTCGGCAATCTCAAGCTCCTCGGCTGCAAGGGCACGACCGGCACGGGCGCGAGCTTCCTCGCCCTGTTTGACGGCGACGAGCAGAAGGTCGTCGCGCTCGAGCAGAAGATCTGCGAGAAGATGGGCTTTCCCGGCGCGTACCCCGTCAGCGGCCAGACCTATTCGCGCAAGGTGGACTTTCAGGTGCTGCAGGTGCTGTCCGGCATCGCGCAGAGCGCCTCGAAGTTTTCCAGCGACATCCGCCTGCTGTCCCACCTCAAAGAGGTGGATGAGCCGTTCGAGAGCGGCCAGATCGGCTCCTCGGCCATGGCCTATAAGCGCAACCCCATGCGCAGCGAGCGCATCGCCTCCCTGTCGCGCTACGTCATCTGCGACCTGCAGAACGCCGCCGTCACGGCCAGCGCCCAGTGGTTTGAGCGCACGCTCGACGACTCGGCCAACCGCCGCATCAGCATCCCGGAAGCATTCCTCGCCACCGACGGCATCCTCACGCTGTACCTCAACGTCATCCGCGGCCTGACCGTGTACCCGAAAATGGCCGAAAAGCATCTGGCCGACGAGCTGCCGTTTCTCGCTACGGAGAACATCCTCATGTACTGCGTCAAGGAAAAGGGCGGCGACCGGCAGGCCCTGCACGAGGCCATCCGGCAGCACAGCGTCGCCGCCGGCAAAGAAGTCAAGCTCCATGGCGGCAGCAACGACCTGCTTGAGCGCATCCTGGCCGACCCGATCTTCGGGCTCACGCGCGCGGAGCTCAACAAACTTGTTAACCCCCATGCCTTCACCGGCATGGCCGTACACCAGACCGAGACGTTCCTGCGCGAGCAGGTCGCGCCGGTCCTGAACAAATATACAGCACTGCTCGGATGCGACGCATCCGTAAACGTGTAAAAGAAACAGGAGGTTTCTCAACAATGCTGACATCCATCGTAGGTATCAACTGGGGCGACGAGGGCAAGGGCCGCATGGTCGACCTGCTCAGCCAGAAGTATGACGTCGTCGTGCGCTATCAGGGCGGCAACAACGCCGGCCACACCGTCATCAACGACAAGGGCAAGTTCGTGCTCAATCTCATGCCGTCCGGCATCCTGCGCGACGAAACCGTGAACGTGCTCGGCCCCGGCATGGTCATTGATACGGAGCACATGTTCCACGAGGTCGCGCGCCTGAGAGAAGGCGGCATCACCATCACGCCGGAGCACCTGAAGATTAGCGACAAGGCCGTCATCTGCATGCCGTACCACAAGCTGCTTGACTGCCTGGAAGAGGACCGTCTGGCGGACAAGAAGTTCGGCTCCACCCGCCGCGGCATCTCCCCCGCCTACTCGGACAAATACATGAAAAAGGCGCTGCGCATGGGCGAGCTGGCCGACCGCGACGCGCTCAAGGCCCGCCTGGCCGACATTCTCGAGTGGAAGAATCTCTTCATCGTCAACGGCTATCACCATGACCCCATCGACCTCGACGAGATGATGGACTGGATTGACACCTACGCCATGCCGTTCAAGGACTACGTCTGCGACACGACGGATTATCTCACCGAGGCCATTGAGGACAACAAGTCCCTGCTCTTTGAGGCCCAGCTCGGCGCGCTGCGTGACATTGACTACGGCATCTATCCGTACACCTCCGGCTCTTCGACGATCGCGGCCTACGCGCCCATCGGCGCGGGCATCCCGGAGGCCCGGCTCGACACGATCATCGGCATTATGAAGGCCTATTCCACCTGCGTGGGCGAGGGCCCGTTCACCTGCGAGATGTTCGGCGACGAGGCCGCTGCGCTGCGCGACGCCGGCGGCGAGTACGGCGCTGCGACCGGCCGTCCGCGCCGCGTGGGCGGGTTCGACGTGGTCGCCTCCCGCTATGGTGTGAAGATGCAGGGCTGCACGAGCATCGCGCTGACAAAGCTCGACGTGCTGTCCTATCTGGACAAGATCCCCGTGTGCGTCGCCTACGACATCGACGGTGAGCGCGTGGACCGCTTCCCCATCGGCGTGAAGCTGGCCAAGGCAAAGCCCATTTATGAGTATCTGCCCGGCTTCCACTGCGACATCTCCGGCTGCCGCACGATCAGCGACCTGCCGAAGGAGGCGCTCGACTACGTGCACTATCTGGAGGCTGCCGTCGGCTGCCGCATCAAGTACGTCTCCGTCGGCCCGGACCGCGATGCGTACATCAAAATGTTCTAAACCGCGCAAAGCACAGCGGCCCTTCGCAAATGCGAAGGGCCGCTCATTTTTATTCAATATTCGCTTCAGCCGATGCCGCCGAGCGCCGCGCCGGCGACGAGCGCCACGAGCACGCTCGCGCAGTAGACATACTTGCACAGCGGATAGTACCAGCCGCCGATGGGCTTGCGCGCGCCGAGGTTGACGCTCTCGAGCACGAGTTTCTTGCCGCCGATCCAGAAGAACATGACCGCCGCAAGCAGTGCGCCCAGCGGGCAGATGTAAATGGACACGACGTCCATCCACTGCGACACGATGGCCTGAATGCACAGCGCAACGGCGAGGCCAATCACATGGATCACCGCCGTGGCCGGCACGCGCTTGAGGCCGAACCGCTCCTGCAGGGACGCGACCGGCGCCTCGTAGAGATTGATGATCGACGTGACGCCCGCGAAGGCCACGCAGACGAAAAACACCATCGCCACGATGCGTCCGCCCGCCATGCCGTTCATGACGTGGACGAGGTAAATAAACATCAGGCCCGGGCCGCCGGCGTCGAGCTGCGCGCCGCCCGCCGCCATGGCGGGAATGATGACGAACGCCGCCAGCAGCGCCGCGATCGTATCAAAGAGCGCCACGTTGCGCGCCGAGCTCGGGATGCACTCGCTCTTGCTGAGGTAAGAGCCATAGATAACGCTGCCGTTGCCCGCAACGGACAGCGAGAAAAACGCCTGACCGAAGGCATAGATCCAGACATAAGGGTCGAGCAGGCCCGCGGGCTTGATCGTGAAGATATACCGATAGCCGTCCGACGCACCGGGCAGCGTAGCCACATAGATACCGAGGCCCACAAACAGCAAAAACAGGATCGGCATCATGATCTTATTTGCCTTTTCAATGCCGCCGGCGATGCCGAAGGACATGATGACAAAGCTCACCGCGACTGCGACGACGACCCAGACATTCGCGCCCCACGCGCTGGCCGTGGCATTGAAGGTGGCGACGATCCCATCCATGTCCTGCCCCATGGCGGACAGGCCGCCGTCAAACGCCAGGAACGTATACTTAAAGATCCAGCCCATGACGCAGGTGTAGCCGATGGCCAGCGCCAGAGAGCCGAGCACCGGGATATAGCCGACCAGTTCGCCGGGCCGGCGCTTACCCCAGCGCGCCTCGGTGCACATGCCGAAAGCGTCGACCGGCCCCGCACCGGCTGCGCGGCCGAGCGCAAACTCCCCGATGACGCCGGTGGAGCCAATGAGAATGACAAACAGGAAATACGGCAGCAGGAAAGTCATGCCGCCCCATTTGGACACCAGCGTCGGAAAGCGCCAGATGTTGCCCATGCCGACGGCCGAGCCGATGCAGGCGATGATGAAGCCGCCGCGGCTGCGAAAGCCGTCGCGTTTGCTGACGTTGGCGTCGTTACTCATAACATTGTTTCCTTTCACGCACTCAGGCACAAATTGGTTTGATTATACCGCAAAACCCGCCCCGCCGCAACCGTTGTTTGCGGAATCTGCCGGATAACACTATGCAGAGGCGTCTTACTCCCCCGGCAGGCCCAGCACAAGCGCTTTCTCGCGGCGGCTGTCCGCGCCCGCATGCTACACACGCCCCCCCTCCTCTCTGCGACACATTTTTGCAATATTTTTGCAATCGTATACCACAGCATTTGCGCATTTTCTACCGCCGCGCACCGGAACAAGCGCCCGGAATGCGATTTCCCGTTCCCAACACGCGGGTTTTGTGCTATACTGGCGGCACACGACCGCCGCACGGTATGCTCGTGCGGCAGAAAAATGATGAGGAGAATACTTTATGAAGGCCACCGAACACCGCTTCTGGCTCTGCGCGCTGCTTGTCTGCATGGTGCTTTCCGTCTTTGCCGGGATCACCGCGCCGCCGGCCATGGCAGCGAACATCTCCAGCACCGACTGGATGGAAACCGTGCCGGACGAGACAAAGCTCAGCAATATGTCGATCCCTGGTACGCACGACAGCTGCACGCAGTATGTGGATATGCGCTACATTTTTCAATGTCAGGACGCGAGCGTTGCCACGCAGCTGATCTACGGCTACCGCTATCTGGATATGCGTCTGGTGCTCGAACAGAAGCACGACCAGCAGACGCTGGTGCTCAAGCACAGCATCGCGCGCTGCAAGACCTCCAACTCCCCGTTTGCCGGAACGCTCACACTCGATGACGTGCTGCGCGACGTTTCCGCGTTTCTGGACGCCCACCCCACCGAGACGGTCATCCTGTGCATGAAGGCAGAAAACAGCAAGGACGATGTCGCGGAGATTCAGAAGGTCCTGTATGAGACGATCGACAAGGATCCGGAGCGCTGGTATCTGAAAAACGAGATCCCGACGCTGGGCGAAGTGCGCGGGAAGATCGTCCTCGCCACGCGGTTTGACGACAAGCTTCCGGTCGGCTTCGAGCGCTGCGGCCTGTACTTCGGCTGGGCGGATCAGGGCAACCGCACCGTTTTGTCTAACCCCACCGCGAACTCCGTGATCAACGGCCGCGAGACGCTGTGCGTGCAGGATCGCTACAACTATGACACCGATGACAAAATCGACGCCATCCACACCTGTCTGGACAACAGTCAGGCGGCGGAGGACACATTTTTCCTGAACTTCACGTCCACGAGCGGCAGCGGAAAAGTGGGCCACCCGAAGGAATACGCCAAGCGCATCAACCTCGATCTCTATGACTACGACTGGCAGGCCGGAACGGCCTACGGCGTTGTCATCGTGGACTTCGCACCGAAAAAGATCGCCGAGAAGATCTATCAGACGAATTTCCAGCCCGCGCAGTAACGCGCGCAGCCCCGAAATCGAAAAAGCCCTTTGCGTGCAGATCATGCGCACGCAAAGGGCTTTTGCATATGGATTTTAGTACAGCTTTGCGCCGGCCGGGATGTGGGGATCGACCATCAGCAGGTGCAGCCTTTCTTCCCCGTTTTCGTGGTGCACGGCAGAGATCAGCATACCGCAGGAGTCGATGCCCATCATGGGCCGCGGCGGGAGGTTCGTGATGGCGATGCAGGTCTTGCCCACGAGCGCTTCCGGCTCGTAATAGGCATGGATGCCGGAGAGAATCACGCGATCCGTACCCGTGCCGTCATCGAGCGTGAACTTGAGCAGCTTCTTCGACTTCTTCACGGCCTCGCACGCCTTGACCTTCACGGCACGGAAATCGGACTTGCTGAACGTGTCAAAGTCCACGAAATCCGCAAACAACGGCTCGATCTCCACGTTGGAGAAGTCGATCTTCTCCTCCGCTGCTGGCGCTGCGGGCACGGTCTCGGCGGGCTTGGCCTCGGCCGTTTCCGGCTTCTTGTCCGCGTCCAGCGGCTTCATGGTCGGGAATAAAATTTTGCTCTCTCCATCCCGCCTCATACCGCTCCGTAGTGCGCAAAATCCGCATAATTGCTGGGTTTTTGAAACTATTTATCATCCGTCTTGTGTCCTATTGGGCCGTCCGCTTCACTCGAAAAGTTGTATAAAAATTGTAGTTGTTTGTAGGCGTATTTTTTTGTGAAAAAGTGTGTCAACTCCAAAATGTCAAAAATTGGATAAATCTTCCACAAAAAGGACTGGCACATTGTAGAGCCATGAAGAACATCCCTGATACTGTTTCTTTATCGCTTTTAGCCTATATTATAAGGTATCGATGCTAAAACTGCGGAAACCAGCAATGCACAAACTGCTTATTTGCAGCTCATACAAATATGAGTATAACCCCATCAGTTATTCAAGTCAACATTTTTCAATGAACTACTTGTCTGCATAAAAAACTAGGAGGTTCACTATGCCAGAATACCAACTTCAAATTAAACAAGTGGTAGATTACCCACGATGCCGGATTTATCGTGAGTTCATCCACAAACTGATCAACGACCGGAGCATCCGCATAAACGGAGGCTCCGGCCTTTTTCATTTTACTGTACTTTGCAGCTATGCAAACTTCCGCACCTCATACCGCCGTATTGACGGAATCAGTTATACAGTCTCGCCCGGCGAATGGGTGTGCACCGTCAAGGAACTGTCTTGCTGGTTCCGCACCCGCTTTCATCGGCAGGCGCTGTCCATGCTGGATACCCTTCAGAAGCAGCACTTGATTTCCTATACACTGCTGGGCCGTGGCAATGTAGTCAAATATAAAATCCTCCACTGGGCCCGCCACAATTCCGCACTGGAGTACAATGCCCCATGCCAAAAGGATACCGGTTTTTTCTTCCTTCCAGTCTCTGTTGCCCTGGAACTGGTCAGCTCTGCCCGCTGCTCTGAAATGGACATCGTTCTGGATCTGTGGGTATCCGCTGTCTACAACGATACACAGGTTCAGGGGTCAGAGGTCGGTCCGGTAGCCTACTTTCGCAATGGTACAGGAAACCCGCTGGTCAGTTATACCGAACTCTCCTGCCGCTGGGGGCTGTCACGCGCTACCGTATGCCGTATACTGAAAAAACTGGACGGTCTTGGGTATATCTCTATCATGTCGTTTCCCGGCCGGCATGGAAGCGTGATCTACCTGCAGAACTACCTGTCCACCATGTTTGAGATTTCCGATGTTTTAATCGACAAGGAGGAAGTTGCCATGACCTTAAACATTCATCTGGAGCTTCCGGAAACTGCTGAAACCGAAGAGAGCCATTCCATCTCTGAGCATGAGGTCATTGTTTCGGATGCACTTTCCAGCGTTTCAAAATCGCACATTGAAACGATACTCCGCAAGATGGCTGACATCCTATCTACGCAAGGGATTTCCTGTTTTTCTTGCCCGCTCTCCCGCTATAAGTTATATCCCTTATCGGACGACTGCTGGGAAGAGTTGATTCCGCGTGCGCGAGGGAAATCCACAGCCCACTTTGGTCTGACCATCCTCTGCGGCACAAACACTTCAATCGCCACTTTTGAACTTACACTCACTCCCTTTGAGGAGCACGAAAATAGGAGGAACCTGAAATGAGAAAATTTGTTGAACCTGATGTTGCTGATAATCCCCTGTACCATGATACCTGGAAACTGCTGAAAAAATACCGGGATGTTGTGTGGAGCCTGGAGCTTTCTGTCCAGCATGTCCGCACCAAGTTTGAGATCGAGTATGGCACCTCCATCGAGGATTTTCTGGATTCAGTCTATCTGGCTGGCGCTGATTTGGCCGGAAGCGACATCGAGCACCATGCCAAATGCATTGAACGCAGCCACAAAATGCTCAAGCTGCTGGATTTCGCAGTCGAATTGCTGCGTACCAAGCACAAAAACGGTGAGGCATATTACTGGCTGCTGTACTACTCCTTCCTCTCGCCGCAGCAGCTCAAAAATGTTGAGGAAATCATCGAGACCCTACGACCGCATATTCGTGACATCAGTTTCAGAACCTACTACCGCAAACGCCGGGAAGCTATTGAAGCCCTCAGTTCCGTCCTTTGGGGCTATACCTCCAAGGACAGTTTAGACATGCTGGAGCAGTTCTTTCCAGAGACAAAATCACCTTCCGGACAATCGGGCAAATAATTGGCACAATTCGGGAACAAAATTGGCATGGTTCTGCTCTTTCAGTGTAAATACCGATGTGTTAAACTGAATATGCTCAAACTTGCACCCAAAACCGAACAGGACAGTAACGGCACCTTTCATCAGGGTGCTTTTTTGCTGCCCAGATGGCCGCCCGGCCATTTGAAAGCCCACATTTGTTTTGACAGGTGTGGGCTTTTCTGTTCCCTATTGAGCATCAAAAAATCATTCAGAATTGGAGGATCGCAAATTGAAGAAAACGAAAACCCCTCAAACTCCGCAGCTTCAGGAGCCGGATACCCAGTCCAAGCGCAGGCTTTCGCTGCCCAAAGTGGCTTACAGCGCCTTCCTGTGTGTGATGATGTCCATGATGTTCTGCCAGCCGGCTTATGCGGCAACAGATGTATGGACCAAGGCCAAAGAGATCATGCAGGATGTATACACCCAAATCCTCGCCATCTCCACTATCGCCGCCATCGTCACTGCTTCGGTAGCCTTGCTGCTCATGAACTTCTCCCGTTCCGGACGGACGGTGGATGAAAGCCGCGCCTGGCTCAAACGAATCTGTATCACCTGGGCTATCCTCAACGGCTTGGGCTTTATTATGGCGTATGTGACACCGCTCTTTAGTGGCGGACAATGGACAGGCTGATTGACCGTCTGACTGCTCGCCGGAAAGGAGGCTTGCATTTATGGGCATTTTAGACGGCATAGTGGAATGGATCGCAGAACAGGTAATGGCCGGTCTTGATCTGGTGACCACATCGGTTTTGGGTGCGCTGGGCTGTGATATGGCTGTATTTCTGCGTTATTTTCCCGCAGCAGAGACTATGTACTCTGTTTTTGTGGCTCTGGCAATCGGGATCATCCTGCTCAACTGGGTCTGGCAGTTATTCAAAAACTTCGGTCTTGGCGCAGGTGTGGAAGCAGAAGATCCGGTAAAGCTGAGTATCCGTTCCGTTATTTTTATCCTGCTGACGCTCTTTTCAGATGAGATCGTCAATATTGTTCTTACCATCGGCGGCACCCCCTACCACTGGATCATGGAGTCCGACCTTCCTGCATTAAGCTTTGCAGACTTCAATTCCGTGATGCTGGTCATCATCGGTGTGTGTGCCAATGGGGCTGTGGCGCTGATTACCTTGATTTTGGTTCTCATCCTGGCCTGGAACTACCTAAAACTTCTGTTCGAGGCAGCCGAACGGTATGTGCTGCTCGGTGTACTGGTCTACACGGCTCCTGTGGCTTTTTCCATGGGCGCCAGCCAGACCACAGCAAACATCTGGAAATCCTGGTGCCGGATGCTTGGCGGTCAAATTTTCCTATTGGTCATGAACGCCTGGTGCCTGCGCCTGTTCACAAGCATGGTGGGGTCCTTCCTTGCGAACCCGCTTTCGTTGTAAGGAGGTCTTATCCTTGAAGAAACTCAAAAAAATTTTGTTTGCGGCCTTTACAGTCGCAATTCTCTCCTGCCTGCTCTGCCAGCCGGCTTTTGCCGCTATCTCCGAAAGCGATGTGCAGGCTCAGGTAGACGCTGTGGGAAAAGAAGCCGTTTCCGGCAATGTGTTTATCTGGTTTCTCTGTGCTATCGGCTTTCTCAAAGTCGGCCAGAAAATCGATTCCTTCCTCTCCAGTCTTGGTGTCAATGTAGGACATACCGGCGGCAGCATGCTGGCTGAGGCTATGATTGCTGCCAGAGGCATCGGCGGCATCAAGAACTTTTCCAGTCACCACTTTGGCGGCGGGAGAAACAGCAGTTCCACCAATGTCAACACAAACGGTGGTAAAGGCAGCGGCGGCTTTGGAGCAGGGTTTGCCAGCGGCGGTCTTGCTGGAGTGGTGAGCCGAAAAGTCACAAACAGCGCCATCAAAACAGCCACCACAACTCCCGGCTCCAAGCCTTCCGGTCTTGGCAGTCTTTTAGGCGATGCTGCAGCCGGAGGGATCGGCGGCCATATGTACGCTTCTTCCGTCAGTAAGGGCGGCAATTTTGCCAACAACGTAATCGGCAGCGTAGCCACGGGCAGTATCAGCCAGATGGGTTCCATTTCCGGTGAAAAAGCCGCCGAAGCCCTGCACTCTTACATGGGATATGCGGCACTAGAATCCGGAGCTGAAAATGTTCCGACCTTCCAAAATATCGAAATCGGCGGCGGCCGCATCACCGGCACAGAATTGACTGCGGAACATCCCGAAGGCATCTCCTTTGGTATGTACCACGCAGACCAATATGTTGCCCCGGAAGGCCAGTACACCACCGTTCATGCCGTGGATGGCACAGCATGGTATAAGCAGTACGCTGTGGATGCTGTTGACAAATCGCCCTATATGGCTCCTGACGGTTCTATCGCCTTCAACGTGTCCATTGTCAAAAAGCTGCCTCCAGCCCCGAGGAGAAAGGACAAGATATAAATGCCAGAAGATCAAAAAAGCAGTTTTTCCGAAGCTGTGGAGACCGGCGCCTCCGCAGCGCATACCATCCGCGGCGCAATCAAAACCGGAAAAGCTATTTCCTCCGCTGCCAAAGGCGCTGCCGCAGGCGGTCCTTACGGTGCAGTTGCAGGCGCAGTGTGGGCAGGTCGGAAGCATATCGGAAAAATCATTGTGGCAGTCATTGCCCTGCTTATGCTGCCGGTATTATTTGTTCTCATGCTCCCCGGTCTTATTTTCGGCGGACTGACCAATGCCTTTTCGTCATCTGACCCCGAAATTCCGATTTTGAATAGCGAAACAGCGATTATTGAGAACGCCAACGAGATCACCTTTACCCTCAACGGCATCTTGGGCGAGGCACTGGATGATGTACTTGCCCGGATCGAAGCTGACTTTGCGGCATCGGGAGCCGACCATATGGAGGTCAAAAATGCCTATTCCGGCGGTCCCATTTATAACGCCAACCTGTTTATCTCTCAGTATTGTGCGGCCAAAGACAAGGATTTTGAAAGCATTTCTCTGAATGACCTTGCCGCCACCCTGCGGGAAAACAAACAGCATCTATATTCCTACACTAGCAAGCAAGAGATTCGTGAAAGCACCGTGACTGATCCGGAGACTGGGGAAGAAACAACGGTGTCCGAAACATGGATGGTCTATACCGTCCGTTACAACGGTGAGTCCTATTTTTCTGATGTTGTATTCCAGCTTACCGATGACCAAAAGGAGCTTGCATCTGATTACGCTTCCAACCTAAGCCTGTTCTTGGGCGATGGTCTGCTGCAAAATCTGGAAGCGTGGACCGGAAACAGCATCACCGCTCTGGGCGATGTTACTTTCACCGACGGGATCACACCTGTTGTTTACTACAATCAACTGGATGAACGCTATGCCGGTAAAGCATATGGTACGGACAATATTGGCGGTTATGGCTGCGGCCCTACCGCTATGGCAATCGTGGTGTCCTCTCTGACAGACGATATGGTTGACCCTGTGGAGATGGCCGAGTGGTCTTACAACAACGGCTACTGGTGTAAAAGCAGTGGTTCTTACCATGCACTGATACCTGCCGCCGCTGGGGAATGGGGGCTTCCGGTTTCCGGCTGTACCACTGCGGAACCACAGCGCATCACAGACGCACTGGCTAATGGTAAACTGGTAGTAGCAATCATGTCTGAAGGCCACTTTACCTCATCCGGTCACTTCATTGTCCTGCGTGGCGTAAAAGACGGCAAGATCATGGTGGCTGACCCTGCCAGTTACACACGGAGTGAACAGCTCTGGGATCTGTCCATTATCTTAAATGAGGCCAGCCGGCGCGCTGGAGCTGGCGGTCCGTTCTGGATTATCGGCTGATGTGCCCGCCCGGCTTCGGAAACGAGGTTAATCATGAATCATAAAATCGACCGAGATACCTACATAATACCACCGAATTTCATCGAGTCAGGCACCTTCTTCGGTGGTATGTTCAAAGCCCGAAATGTGATTGAAGCCGGCATCCTGGCATTTGCCATTGGTGTGCCGGTTTTTTCATTGCTCCCTCTTAGCCTGACTGCCCGTATCATCGCTTTGTGCCTGACCGCACTGCCAGCAGCATTGGTGGCGCTTATCGGAATTTCCGGTGAGAGCCTTTCCTCTTTTCTGCTGATTTTCATAAAGTACCTGCGAAACCGCCGCATTATAGGCGGTAACAGCGCAGAAGATGCGGTTCCGGCGGCAGAGCATGGCGGCAAGCATATTAAAAAGAAGGTACACAAGCCCGACAAGGCTCCCAGACGGTCACGGCGCTCCGGCAGAGAGGATTTCCCAGCGGAGTTTGATGAAGTTCGTAGCTACGAGATCCGCCAAAAACTCCGTCCTGTGAAAAAGCAGAAGCCTGCCAAGGAGAAGAAAGCCGCCAAGCAAAAAAAGAAGGTCTCCAAGGAGCGCAAAGTAAAACGCCCTATCCGCACCCAGGAGCCGAAGCCCGCCTGCCTTAACCCGGTAGCAGATTATCTGCCGATTTCCAAAATTGAAAACGGCATCATCTACACGAAGGACCACCGCTATGTCAAGGTCGTCGAGGTAGTACCCATCAATTTTATGCTGCGCAGCGCCCAGGAACAGCGGAACATCATCTATTCCTTTGTATCCTACTTGAAAATCAGCCCCATCAAGCTGCAAATCAAGGTACTGACACGTCGGGCAGAGATCAACCGCCATCTGGATACCGTTCGGAAGGAGATGGAACAGGAGACCAATGAACAGTGTCTGCTCATGCAGGAAGACTACCTCCAGTTCGTTCAGCAGATCGGTTCCCGTGAGGCAATTACCCGACGTTTCTTCCTGATTTTTGAATATGAGCCGTGGAGCAACACCAAGCGCTCTGATGAAGAAGGCGAGGCAATCAATGCCCTGCAAAGTGCAGTCCATACTGCTACCAACTACCTCCGTCAGTGCGGTAACGAGGTCATCGTTCCGGAAAACTGGGATGAGTTTACCGTAGATGTCCTCTATAACCTGCTCTGCAGAAATGAAAGTGCTGTAAAGCCGCTCTCCGTCCGGGCACAGGAGGTTGTGGCTGAGTACCTTGCCAAAGGGCGCGACAGTGAGATCGACCATATCCCTGCCACCGAATTCTGTGCGCCAAAAAGCATTGACTTCACGCATGGTCACCATATCTGCATTGACGGTCTGTATTATGCTTATTTGCTGGTGCCCTCTGATGGCTACAAAACGCAGGTTCCAGCCGGCTGGCTCAGTCTTATCGTCAATGCCGGTGACGGGATCGATATGGATATGTTCCTCTCCCGTCAGCCCAAAGAAACCATCATCCAGAAAGTCGGACAGCAGCTGCGTATCAACCGTTCCAAAATCAAGGACGCCAGCGACACCAACACCGACTTTGATGACATTGATGGCGCTATCCGAAGCGGGTACTTTCTCAAAGAGGGCCTTGCCAACAACGAGGACTTCTACTACTTGAATCTGCTGATTACCATTACTGCCTCCAACGAGGAAGACTTGGAATGGAAGGTCAGCGAAATGAAAAAGCTCCTGCTCTCACAAGACATGAACGCCTGCACCTGCCATTTTCGGGAGGAACAGGCGTTTTTATCTGCCCTTCCATTGGTGGCAATGGAAAAGAAACTGTATGAGCGCGGTAAACGCAACCTGCTGACAGGCGGTGCGGCAAGCTGTTATCCCTTTACCTCCTATGAGATGTGTGATGATAACGGTATCCTGCTGGGCGTCAACAAGTACAACAGCTCCCTTATTATCGTGGACATCTTCAATTCTGCGGTCTATAAGAACGCCAATATGTCGATCCTTGGCACGAGCGGAGCCGGCAAAACTTTTACCATGCAGTTGATGGCGCTGCGAATGAGGCGGAAAAATATCCCCATTTTCATTGTTGCGCCCCTAAAAGGCCATGAATTCCATCGCGCCTGCTCCAATGTGGGCGGCTCCTTTATCCAGATTTCACCGGCCAGTCCCCACTGCATCAATGTTATGGAGATTCGGCGGGTAGACCGCTCGGTGAATGAAATTCTGGACGGTCCAGGCATTCAGTTATCTGAACTTGCAGCAAAGATCCAGCAGCTCCACATATTTTTCAGTCTGCTGATCCCCGATATGTCTCACGAAGAACGACAGCTTTTGGACGAAGCCCTTGTTCGTACCTATAACACAAAAGGCATCACTCATGATAACGCCTCTTTGGAAGACCCTGCACAGCCCGGCCAGTACCGTGAAATGCCGGTGCTTGGTGACCTGTACGAAATTTTGAAAACCTCCAAGGAAACGATGCGCATGGCCCACATTCTAAACCGTCTGGTAAACGGCAGCGCCAGCACCTTCAATAAGCAGACCAATGTTCGGCTCGACAACAAGTACACTGTTTTGGATATTTCCTCCCTCACGGGAGATCTGCTCACCGTAGGTATGTTTGTGGCGCTGGACTTTGTTTGGGACAGAGCCAAAGCCGACCGTACAGAAGAAAAAGCCATCTTCATCGATGAGTGCTGGCAGCTTCTATCCGGCGCCGGTGCTGCTGGTGTAAGATTGGCTGGCGATTTCCTTTTGGAAATTGCCAAAACCATACGCGGTTACGGCGGCGCCTCGATTTTTGCAAGCCAGGATCTTGCCGATTTCTTTGACCTTGACGGCGGCAGATTTGGTAAGGGCATCATCAACAACTCCAAGACCAAGATCATTCTGAATCTGGAGGACGACGAAGCCCAGCGGGTACAGGAAGCCCTGCACCTGTCCGATGCTGAAACAATGGAGATCACTCACTTTGAAAGAGGTCACGGTCTGATTTCTACCAATAACAACAATATTATGGTGGAATTCAAAGCCAGCCCTCTGGAAAAGGATCTGATTACTACCGACCGCCGCGAGCTGCGTGAAATCGTAGAGCGAAAACGCCGTGAACAATCCACATCTGCCGAACAGCAGATATAACAATTTGAAGAGCGAGGTGATTCCCATGTGCAACTTTCCTGCCAGACGCCGCTATGCGTCTGCTTTGCGTCTGCATTACGCCTAAAAGCCAGTTTTGCCAACCAGATCATCTTTTGGCTTACACTGACTGGCTTTCCTTCCTATTTTAATGCGTCTTGAATACGCCTATATTACGCCATTGGAGGTGATACCCATGAAGACCAGGGCTGAAATCTATGGAAATGAAGCTGCGGCTCTGCTGCGGATCGTCACGATGTATCCCGGTCTCAATATGCAGCAGCTTCTTTGCTTTCACCCTGGCAAAGAAGAAATCATCAAGACCCTGCTCTCCCATCTACAAAAGCAGGGCCGTATTTTTCAAACTGATACAGGCGGTTACTTTCCGTCTGGTTGGGCAGCAAAATCAGACAACTCCCTGATACGGGCTGCCTGGGTACTCTTGGATTTTATCGGGCAGGTGGAATACCATGCTCCCGGTGATTTTCCGGTCAAGCTTATCTTCTTTGCAAACGGTGAACTATACGAAATCGTCTACGCAGCTTCCGGCCAGGAGGCCCTGATCAACCATGCGCTTCGGGATGACCGCAGCGGTGGACGCCGCATCATTTTGGTCGATAATCCGGAAGACATTCGCCGCATTGACTGCCCTGGCATTTCCGGTTTCTGCACCGTGGATGCAGCGGGCCAGGTGCATTACTTTAAGAAAACAGGAGGAACTTGATTGGAACGAAAAATCATCTCACACCGAATCGGAAGCATTCTTGATGATATATCCCGTTTGAGCAATGCTCTTTACGCGATGGATACCACGGATATTCAGCGCTATCCGGACAACTATGAAGTCTTATCCACTGATGCCGCCCTGCGGGCAGAGAAAATTGCCTGCAGGCTGCGGCATTTGATATATTCCAGCACCACCATCCGCAAAGGCGATTACCTGACATCCGCCGGTATTGTACACGGAATTGAGGTTGTCTATGAGGACGGTGTACTGGAGGTCACCCTGCCTGGTCTGCTCCCAAAACGCAAGCAGAGGCAAAACACTGAGTTTCTGCTCGACCCGTTCTACTTCTCATTGGAGCAATACGCCAAAGAGCATCCCATGCCCCGCTTCAGCGATTGTGTGGTGTGCTTTACGCAGGTTTATGACCAGTGCCTTCCCACCCGGCGTATCCGTGACTACGACAATCTGGAAGAAAAGCAGCTTCTGGATGTCCTCTCCACCTTCGTCATGGCTGACGATACCGGCCTGCTCTGCGATGCCTACAACACCGCTGCGCTGGGCGAAAAGGACTGTACCAGAATCAGTGTCATGGAAAAAAAGCGGTTTCCCGCCTGGCTTGCTGAGCATGAAAACACCCTAAAATCCATCTCGGATTTTTGAGCATTTTCAGCCATTGCTTGTCCGACCTGCCGCAACATCGTATTTAGCCCCGGATTTCGGGGCTTTTTTCTGTCGTTACACCACGGATTTTTACCGAAGTTCCTTGCAGTCTCGGTAAAAGCCACACACCACAAGGAGGTGATCACTTGGGAAATTCCCACAGCCAGACACGATGGCGTACAGGCTTCTCTCTCTGACTGCCATCTCCGGCGAGTTCCCCACAGACCAGCTTAACAGACTTCCCGGCAGTCCATATTATCTGGAGTCTGTTGTCACTGCACTGAAAAAAGACGGGCTGCTGCGTACCTATTACCGGGATAAACTGCGCGGCTACCGTCTGGGGCCGCGAGCCAAAGCCACTCTGCTGGAAAGCCGGCCGGACAGGTTTGCCAGCTACCTGACAGGAGATACCGACACCAACCGTTTGAAATGCGAAATTGACCGAAGACTCCGGCTACACCGCCTGGCAGAAACCTATGTGACCATGGATAATGCGGGTGTATGTGTGTATCGGGATGAAAAACCGGCAATTTTTGCGCCGGATGGTTACGCTGGCGGCAGGATTGTCTATCCTGCTTTTTTCAGTTCCAGAGAAGTGAAAGAAATGGGGATCGACACCACGAAGATCCGCAGTTCCCGCTCCACTGGAATACTCCTTGCGCCCTCCGGCATCTTCGTGACCTACAACAGCAGCAGCGCCCTGATGAAGTGGCGCTACAAATCGGAAATGCGGGTCAAGGCATTGATTTGGAGCGTAATCTGCCAACAGCGCCTGGCCCCACAGTTTCGCCATGAGGATGTTCATGGACTGATTCTGGGCAACAGCATGGATCTGGCTTACCAGATTTTGACCAGCACCGGAGGACGCAAACATGATTTCTTCATGCTGGATGGCAGCTATGAGCATTTTCTTTATCTTACCAACAACCATCAGGGGGAGGTGATACTTGCACTGCTGTGCGACCCTGGGAAAACTGCGGAGCTGGACCGCATTCTGCTCCAAGGTCTTACTGCGAGGCAGCCCGGACTGGCTATTGAGCATGACGGTGTTTCACCGGATGGCTCACCAGTCCTGTTTGGCTATTTCTGCGATCTGCCCCGTATCGCACGCTTCAACACCTCCCTCGAACTATCCGAGCGCCCAGGCACACTGATCTGTTTTGACTTCCAGGCAGAGGTACTTCGCAGCTACTGTGGTTCCCGGGTGCGCTTCCAGACCATTGATTTCACAAAATTCGAGGGGAGGTTGTTCCCATAAACAAGAAAAAACTGATCGTAAGCCTGATTGCAGCGCCCTTTGCCATTCTTGCGATTCTATACGCAGGCGGCTTTCTGGCACAGCTTTTGGGTAACTATGCAACCTGGAAACAGGGCGGCGGTATTCCCGGCGACGGTACTTCACCGCTGGCCGCTTCGCCCGACTTCCTTCTCTGCCTTTCCTCTGTGCTCAGACCGCCTTATGGCGTGTATGGCATTTTGATCTGCATTGGCTTGTTAGCAGTGCTGCTCATCATGGTCATGCGCATGGGATATGGTGATGCCGGTGAGTATGATGAAGACCGCAATTTCTCCTACTCCGCCAAAGGCACTTATGGCACCTCCGGCTGGATGTCCCGCAAAGAAATGTCCGGCGTACTGGATCTGGTGCCCGATCTGCGCAAACACAAGGGTGTTGTACTGGGTATGCTGGATGGCAAAGCAGTCTGCATACCGGAAGATACCAGAATCAACAGTAATCTGGCAGTCTACGGCGCCAGTGGTTCCATGAAAACCCGTTCGTTTTGTATGAACCGTATCCTTCAGGCCACTGTCCGAGGTGAAAATGGCGCCGGAGAATCGTTGATCATCTGCGATCCCAAATCGGAATTGTACGAGAAGTCAAGCGAATTTCTCCGCAGCCGGGGCTATTGTGTCAAGCTATTCAACCTCGTTTCGCCTGAAAACTCAGATTCCTGGTGTTGCCTTGCCGAAGTTGAGGGACAGGAACTAATGGCCCAGCTTTTTGTAGATGTCATCATCAAGAACACCACGAACAACGGCAAGAGCGACCATTTCTGGGATGCCTGTGAGATGAATCTGCTCAAGGCCTTGGTACTGTATGTGGATCAAGGCTATGCGGAAGAAAACCGCAACATTGGCGAAGTCTACCGGCTGCTGACTCTCAATGGGGAATCCCAACTTGACACATTGTTCGAGGCGCTTCCTTCCACGCACCCTGCCAAAGCACCCTACAGCCTGTTCAAGCAGGCCAGCGACACAGTGCGAAGCGGCGTGATTATCGGTCTGGGCAGCCGCCTGCAGGTATTCCAGTCTGAGCTGATCAAAAAAATTACCGCTAAGAATGAGATCGATCTGGAGCTTCCGGGTCAGCAGCCCTGTGCCTACTTCCTCGTTACCAGCGACCAGGACAGCACCTTTGATTTTCTGGCCTCGCTGTTTCTATCTTTCTGCTTCATCAAACTGGTGCGATATGCAGACCACAACTGCGAGGGCGGCAAACTGCCTGTGCCTGTCCATATCCTTGGGGAAGAACTGACAGCGTGCGGCACGATCCCCGACCTCTCCCGCCGGCTCAGCGTAATACGCTCCCGGAATATCTCCATGTCCTGTGTGTTCCAAAATCTCGCAGGATTGCAGAACCGATACCCGCAGAATTTGTGGCAGGAGATCATTGGAAACTGTGACGCGCAGTTGTTTTTAGGCTGTACAGACCAGCTTACTGCCGAATTTATTTCTGCCAGGACAGGGCTTGCCTCCGTAGCAGTATCCAGTAAGTCCAAACAGCTGGGCACCTGGCGTATCTCCAACTATACACCGGAGTTTCGTGAGACCTCTGGTGTTGGAAAACGCCCTGTACTTACTCCTGATGAAGTCCTGCGGCTCCCGCTGGATCAGGCGCTCATCATCATCCGTGGCAAGAAGGTTCTGCAGGTAGACAAAATGGATTACTCCAAACACCCGGAAGCCAAGTACCTGCGTTCCTGCAAAGCATCTGCCCATGTACCGGAATGGCGCCGCTTGGAAGAAGAAGCCGCCAAAACACCGCAGCCCGCGCCGAAACCGGCTCCTGCAGCAAAGAAGCCGGCAAAGCGCAAAGCCACCAAACCGGCATCCCCCACGGATAAATCACCCAAAGAGGCTCCGGCCCCCAAATCTGCCGGTACGCCGGAAGGCATTATCACCACAGACAAGGATTCCATCCTGTCTTAAACAAAACTATCAAATTCATAGGAGGTTTTAATCTATGGCAACCAAGAAAAAAGAACTTCTGGAACAGGAGGCTCCTGTTACCGAAACCGTTATGTCGGAAGGCGAAACTCTGCCGGCCGATACTGCTCAACCTGAATCCCTTCCTGCTGATACTGGCAATAGTCTGGATTTGAACGAACTGCTGGGGCAGATGGATCAGCCCCTGGAGGACACCTCTGCCGAAGATATGGCTGAAGATCCCCTTCCTGAACTCACCGAGGAGGAAATGTTCGGAGATACGCCTGCTGAAACAGACGATCAAAGCGCTGCTCCCACTGATATGCCGGAAGACTTTGATGTGCAGCCGCCTGATGTTTACGAAGATAACGCCGACGCTGTGCAGGAACCCCCTGCATCTCCCAAGCCCAAGCGTACCAGCCGAAAGAAGAAAGAAGCTGCTGCTCCTGAAGAAACTGTCACAGAGGAAGTCCCTGCCGAAACAACAGAGTCGGCGGATACAGCCGACTCTATTCTTGATACGGAGGAACCTGCTGTGGAGCCTGATGTTCCTGTCGTGGAAGAAGCTGCCGCTCCTGCCCCTACTCCTTCTCCTCCCCAGCGCCAGCCCCGCCCCCAGCGCGGCGAGGCCCCCGTCCTTACCATCCGCAGCCGGGATGATGTCGAGACTGCCGAAGACCGTGATGATGTAATCTGGCATGAGATCCATAATGCCTACCGCACCCGCAAGATCATCACCGGCAAGCTGGGCGGCATTGAACAGCTGGACAACCGCAAGACGGTGGCAGTTGTGGATTACAAGGGGTTCCGTGTCATTATCCCTATCAAGGAAATGATGATCAATCTGGGCCGCAGTCCTTCCGGTCAGGAATACGCCGACCTTATGCTGCGCCAAAATAAGATCCTTGGCAACATGCTCGGTGCTGACATTGACTTCATCGTGCGTGGTATCGACTCCAAGACCCGCAGCGTAGTTGCCAGCCGCAAGGAGGCCATGCTGCGCAAACGCCAGATTTTCTATCTGGATACGGATGCTGCCGGTATGTACCGTGTCTATGAGGGCCGCATCGTCCAGGCGCGTGTGATTGCAGTGGCTGAAAAGGTTGTGCGCGTGGAAGTTTTCGGCGTTGAAACCTCCATCCTTGCCCGTGACCTTGCCTGGGATTGGATCGGTGATGCCCATGAGCGTTTTTCCGTAGGCGATGAGGTTCTGGTCCGTATTCTCAGCGTGCGGCGCAACAGTCTGGAGGACTTGGGCATCAAGGCTGACATCAAGAGTATTTCCGAGAACACCGACAGGGACAACCTGCAGAAGTGCCGTATCCAAGGCAAGTATGCCGGCCGTGTCACAGATGTCCACAAGGGCGTTGTCTATGTGCGCCTCTCCAATGGCGTCAATGCGGTAGCCCACTCCTGCTATGACTACCGGATGCCCGGCAAAAAGGACGATGTATCTTTTGCCGTCACCCGTCTGGATATGGAGCGGGGTGTGGCCGTAGGTATTATCACCCGGATCATCCGTCAGAACCTGTAAGCAAAGCGCCTGGGAAGCAGCGGCGAACTGTTTCCCAGGCTTGCTTTTTATCATTACCGAAACTCCCACCGCATATCCTCTCCACACGACTGTTCTCTTAAATCCTCTATATAGATTTTTATTTTTCATTTGCGTTGATTTTTCACAAAAATGCGGATATAATATATTATAGCAAGGATTTAGGAGGTTGTTTTATGCTGATTCAATTTAGTGTAGAGAACTTTCTCTCTATCAAAGATAATGTCGTGTTATCCCTGCTTGCCAGTAAGGATAACGAACATCCGGAACACCTGATTGTGGACGGAAACAAAAAGCATTTGAAGTCTGCCGTGATTTACGGTGCCAATGCTTCCGGAAAGTCCAATGTCTTGAATGCATTTTGGTTCATGGTAAATTATGTGCTGACTTCGCATAACCAGCAGCTCCACAAAACCATTGAGCGTTCGCCGTTCAAGTTTGACCGGGAAACACCCTCTCGCCCCAGCAGCTTTGAGGTCATCTTCACCACAAATGGCATCCGATATGCGTATGGCTTTTCTGTAACAGACAAAGCTGTTATTGAAGAATATCTGTATTACTATCCCAATGGCAGGCAGGCACTCATTTTTGAGCGAAAAGACACAAAAGATTTTCGCTTTACCGTTGATGTCGATGAACAAAATACTCTCAAGGATCGCACTTCGGCCAACAAGCTCTATCTGTCTGTCGCATCAAACTGGAGCTATTCCAAAGTGATTCCGGTTCTGGAATGGTTTGCTTCCTGCCAGATCATCACGAAAAATTCTGTTGCAGACGCCTACGGCCTTGAAGCAGAACAACTCAAAGATGATGACTACCGGCATGTGATCGCCTCTATGCTGCGTGTTGCAGATTTTGGCATACAGTCCCTTCAGATGCGTGATACAGAACCCGCTCCTTCTCAGCGTAATGATATCTTTACCAATATCGAGGCCATTCACACGGTACAGGATACAGAGGGAAATACTTCTTCCTACGCGCTGAACATGGCAGAGGAATCTGATGGCACCAACAGTTATTTCAAACTGATCGGTGTTGTAAAAAAGGTGCTGGATGAAGGAACGCTTCTTGTCGCTGACGAGATGGACGCTCATCTGCATCCTCTTCTGACAAAGCATCTGGTCTCGCTTTTTAACAGCGTGGAGTTCAATCCAAATGGAGCCCAGTTGATTTTCACATCACACAACACCAATCTTCTTGACCTGGATGTACTGAGGAGAGATCAGATTTGGTTTACCGAAAAAGACGAGCAAACAGCGGCTACCGATCTGTTCTCCCTTTACGATTTTTCCATCCGCAAGGATGCCAAGGTGGAGAAAGGCTATCTGATTGGCCGTTATGGTGCAATCCCCTTTATCAAGGGAGGGCTGTAAAATGGCACGTGGAAAAATTGAAAAGCGTGGACAGCGACGCAGAAAAATAAAGCCTGTCATTCTGATTGTAACGGAGGGTTCTCAAACTGAGCCTAAGTATTTTGAACACTACCGCAACCGTCAGACAAACATTGATATTCGTGTGGTCGGCAGCCGCACCAGCGGAGGTGAAACAGATTATCTCAGCCTGATCCGGAAAGCCGTGGAATATCAGAACAAAAATCAGATTTCCGTATCAGAGGGAGACTCTGTATGGGTAGTTGCAGATGGAGATGTGAACTACAACAACCCTGACCCCATCACTGCAAAGGACAGTCTGCTCTCCAAGGCAAGGAAAATGGCAGATGCGAAGGGGATTCAGATTGCACTCTCCAATCCCTGCTTTGAATTTTGGTATCTGTTGCATTTCCAGTACACCACCAAATTTTTCAAAGACTACCCCGCAGTGAAAAACGCATTGACCACTTATCTCCCTGATTATGAGAAAGCTGGCGATGTATATAACCAGTTAGCAGAGCATACAGCCATTGCGATTCAGAACGCCAAACGTGTAGAGCAATACCATCTTCAAAATGACAGCAGCAAACCGTTTGGAATTGCTGTCAATCCATTTACCGACATCTATCAGCTGGTGGAATCACTGCTGTAATGTTGCAAAGAAACATGGTTGGCACAAAATTGTCTCTACATTGGCACAGTCCTGCCCTTTCGCCGTAAATCCATATCTGTTATACTTGGTACAGTCAAAACTTTGCATAGCAGCCGCTCCGGTTTGGAGCGGCTGTTTTCAATTTCAGTAAAGGTGGTGGTTTCTATTCTCTTTCAAAAAGCCCGGAAGGTGCTGAACAACGAGCGGGGCGAGGCCAACTATTTCAGTACGGTGGTCTTCATCTTCATCGCTGTCCTGCTGCTGGCCTTCATTATTGACCTGTTCAGCATCATTTCCACCAAGCAGGAACTTGACCATGCCGCCGATCAGATGGTCAAACAGATCCAGCTTTCCGGCGGCGTCAACGGCGAGACCGATGAGCTGTTTGAATTTTTGAGTTCTCAGATCGAAGGAGCCGAAAATATTTCCTACTCCATTGACGCTACCTACACATCACCCAGGCCATCCGGTATGACAAATGCCATCCAGTTGGGCACCCCCTTCTTCATTACTATCGAGGGAGATGCTAAACTGGGCGGGTTCTGGAATTTTGACCTGGTAAACATCACAGTTGTTGCCCGCGGCAGCGGCGTCAGTGAGCACTACTGGAAGTGAGGTGACCTATGAAACGTATATTCCTGCAGCTGAAACAGCTGCTGCGAAACGAACGGGGCGAGATCACCTTTTTCGCCTGCTTTTTTGTGGTAGGCATCGTGATGCTGATTTCCTTCCTGCTCCTGTACGCTTCCATCCGGATCACCTGCATCAACATCCGCAACGGCGCTAAAATGGAGTTAAATAACCTTAGCGGCACGATTTATGCAGATACCTACCGTTCCCAGCGTGAAACTAACTTTGAAGAGTACCTAAATACCCTTTACTCCAGCAGTGACTATACCGACATGCTGGAGGCTACAGTGGCAGGTGGCCTGGACTCCAAGATTCCGCTTTCAACGGAGGATTACAAGGTTTCCGACATCAGCCTGGAGTTCAATGTAGAGGATGGACGGGTTGAGTACATCTTTTACTGTGACGTGGAGTTCTATGTGCGGATGTTCGGCCACAGTTATCCGGCTATCACCCAACGGGTGGAGCTGACAGGCTACCACAACACAAAATTCTAACCCTACTGTTGAAAGCCCGGCACATTCTACCGTATAGGCTTTATATAACAGCAAAAAAGGAGTGTATGTAAAATATGAAGAAGTTTTTCCAATCCAAAGGCTTTATTGTTTCCTCGCTGGCTCTCCTCTGCGTCACTATTCTGGGTGTCTGCTGGTTCGTAAGCCGCGACCGTACCGGAGATTTTAGGCCGGATGAATCCCCACCCAGCAGCGTCACCGGCGATTGGTCAGATGGCGGCACACAGACAGATGGTGATAATGGAGCAGATGCTTATGCTCCCGGCCAGTCCACAGATGCCGAAGAAGAATATCCCAAAGTAACCTCCCAAACGGAGGATGAGGTTGTGATCGACTTCACCGATACTGAAAAGCTTGAAGAAACGCCTCCTCCGGTGCCGGAAGGTAAGACCGAAATCAAAGATCCTGGTCAGGAGCATACCGTCAATCCCGACCCGTCAGTTCCGGAGGTTACTGCCCCGCCCGCCGAGCAAGCGCCGCCCAGCAATGAGCCGGTTCCAGGCTCCAGCAACGGAAATGGAGCTGTATATGATCCGGTGTTTGGCTGGGTTGTTCCCGGCAATGTACAGCAGTCCACCGGTGACAGCGATGGAGATCTGAACAAACAGGTCGGCAATATGGGCTGATTTACTACAACTGAATATGGAACTACTTGGCCGTCACAGGATTGTGGCGGCCTTCCTATTTTCAAAAGGAATGGAGCGTGATGTATTTGAAACGACTTCTCGCCTTCCTATGCTGCTTTACCCTTGTTTTCTGTCTATTCCCCTCCTCTGCCTTTGCAACGGGCGGAAATGGAAACATAGATGGCGGCGGTGGCAGCATGGGTCATGGCACAAGCAGCAACTTCTGGAACTCAGGCAACGATGGCGTCCGCATTACTGTTGTTGACGCATCCAGCGGAACTGCCGTATCTTCTCCGCTGGACTTTTCAAACCGGACGCAGAAGACCAGTCTTCTCCATTTTGGGAAAGTCAACAAACTGCAATACCTGGGCGGCGCCGGCCTCTCCCTCCAGTCCGGCGTTGCCTATTCCTGCATTAGACCTACGCAATCTATGCCCACAATCGTCAGCAGCAAGGGGCAGAGCAACATCGAAGCCATCAAACGGTATTTCTGTTCTGAATATGCGTGCATGATGGTCGCTCAGGCAGCCGGAGTCGATTATGAGCGGATGATTGCCGGCGAGTACAAGCTGCTGATCGAGCCCATTGCCTATTTCACGCACAACGGCCAGTATTACTGTATGACAGCTACTGAAGCCGGCCTGTATGATCAGATGTCCGGCGGCAATCTGCGGAAAACCATGACCTCGCTTACCCATAAAAATCTGCCGCTGTCAATGTTCCTGGAATTCAGCGACCTTGGCATCTCCGCCTGGACAGGCAGCACCACTGGAAAGCAGAACAATTCCGACATCATCAGCACCCTTGGCGTTGGTATCGTCTGGTTTGATGAAGCTCCGCCGGAAGGAGAAATTGAGGCCCCTGATGTCGAATACCGAGTAGATACGGATGTGATCACCGCCGTCACACTGCGGACAGATCAGGATCTGACGCCGGATAATCCGGCATCGGTTACCTTCCATATTCTCGGCACCACCTACCGGGTCAATGATATAGTGATCCCAGCCGGTGACAGTCAGGTAGTCTGGGTCAAATGGCATACCCCCTCCACCCCACAAACCGTGACCATTACAGTATCTGTCAGCGGTGCCTATACCGCTCAGGATACCTTTGTCGCAAAAATCGTGGATCTGAATGAGCACATTCCACCTGACCCTGTGGCAACCGACACGAATCCCGGCTACTCTGTGCCGCCCCTACCCAGTGAAACGCAGAAGCTCACTGCCAACTGGGGCGTCTGGAGCTGCTACTGGGTGCCTGTATGGGTATGGTGCGACCACGGTGAAGATGGCGGACACTGGGTGGATGAAGGATATTGGGAATACGAATATACGGGCTACTCCGCTTCCATCAGCGGCGAGATGTCCCTAATGCCAGACGATATTGTACCCACAGCATCCGGCAAGACGATGAAAAGCGGGTACGGCGTTAAAACCGAAGTGCGGGCAACGCTGTCCACAGATGCCCCGACCAGCCACATTACTTATCCCCAAACTGCTTTTTCCGTATTTCCTGAGTTCCAGTATCAGACCTATCTGCGGCTTCTGCAGCGTTCCGGCGGCCAAAGTGCAAAATTCATCTTCAAGCCCAACGAGTTTTCCACCTATGACCGGACAGTGCATTTCACACCGCTGTGGTTCCCCGATGCCACCGACTACACCATCTATACACAGGTGTGGGATACCTGGACTCCTGACGGCATGTTATCCATCAACCTAAATGACTATGTTTCGATCCAAGGGAGCCTTTATGATGACTGGTATACCAATCGAGAATAGCCTCTGGACAGCTTACCTGCTTACCATATTTTTTGTGGTGGCCGGCTTTGCTGTCTACGATGTGCTTTACAGACGGGTGCCTGACCGGGCACTCGTCTTTTTTATCCCCTTAGCTGCCCTGGCGCCGGTCCTGCAGGGGTATTTCCTGTTAAATCACGGGCTCCCGCCGCTCTTCCTCTGGCCGGTCGCTACCCATGCCCTGGTAAGTGCCCTGCTCGGCTTTTGTATTCCATTGGCAGCTGCACTGGCAACAAACAGCACTGGTCTGGGCGGCGGGGATATCAAGTTCTGCGGGATATTAGGGCTGGTCTATGGTCCTTCCGGCATGGCGCTGGTCTTTCTGACTGCCGCTGTTACCGCAATGCCTGTGATCTTTCTTCTCAGGCGGCTTTATCGAACTGGGCAGCCCCTTGCTATCCCGTTCCTGCCATTTCTCGCCTGTGGCTGCTGTACAGCGACCCTGGCCCAACTATTTTTAAGATAGGAGACAACGCTTATGAAACTGAATAACCGATTCATCTTCGGGATTCTCTCTCTGCTGTTGGCGGCAGTTATCGCCTTTGTGGCACTTCCAACCATCGCCCGTCAGACCAATGGAAAAGAGGAAATCGTCCGTATCACCCAGCCGGTATTGAAAGGCGAGCAAATCTCGTCAGAAAATGCCGAGGTGGTTGAGGTAGGCGGCTATAACCTCCCCTCCAACATCGCCCATCAGCTCTCCGATGTAAATGGTCTCTACGCTACCGCCGACTTGGCTGTGGGTGACTATATCCTTACCAGCAAGATCAGTTCTGTACCGGTTTCGTCCGATGTTGCACTCAACAGCATCCCTTCTGGTAAAGTTGCAATCTCGCTGACCGTCAAAACACTTGCTTCCGGCCTCTCTGACAAGCTTCAGCCCGGTGACATCATCCGTATTTACCACTTTCTTGATACGGCCGCCGAAGTACCGGAACTGCGTTTTGTCAAAGTATTGTCCGTCACCGACTCAGACGGCATCAATGTGGATAATGCCAAGGAGCCCACGGAGGATGAAGAAAAGCAGCAGTCAGCCACCATCACTGTGCTGGCAAGCCCTGAACAGGCGAAGATCATTACCGGTCTTGAAAATGACGGCGTAGCTCATGTGGCTCTTATCTCCCGCAACAATGACAAACTGGCAGATGAGCTGCTTGCCGAGCAGGATAAGACTCTGCAGGAAATCTACTTCCCCGAAACTTTGATTGAGGAAGAAGCTGCAGATGCGGAAAATTCTGATGTTGAAAGTGAACCCCAGGAAACGGAAACTGCAGAGTCTGCACAATCCACTAATGAAACTGCACCCTCGGCAGAATAATCAAATCAAGGAAGGAGGATCTTCGTTATGGGTAAAGTTATCACCGTCTGGGGAAGCCCCGGCAGCGGCAAATCCATGTTCTGCTGTATTCTGGCAAAAGCCCTGACCCGGGACAAGCGGAAAGCCATCATTATCAATGCCGATATGAATGTCCCTATGCTGCCGGTCTGGCTGCCGGAGCAGATCATCCAGACCAATACCTCTATCGGCCAGGTTTTGAGCAGTGTGGAGATTGATACATCTCTGGTTGCCAGTCATGTGACAGTGCTGAAAAACTATCCCTTCATTGGGATGATGGGCTATGCGGCAGGAGAAAACCCGCTGAGCTACCCGGAGGTCAAATATACCATGGTACTGCAGCTCATTCATGCTGCCGCCAAACTGGTAGATTTCGTCATTCTGGACTGCAGCACCAGCATGACCAATGTGTTCACTCCCGCCGCCATTGAAGCCGGCGATGTGGTCATCCGTATCCTCACCCCGGACCTAAAGGGCATCAACTACCTGAAAGCCCATCAGCCTCTGCTTGTGGACGAGCGCTTCCGGTTTTCTGAGCATATGACATTCGCCGGTCTGGCCCGTCCCTTCCACGCCTTGGATGAAATGGGCTATATCATTGGCGGGTTTGACGGCCTGCTTCCCTACAGTAAGGAGATCGACCGCTGTGCTACCGAAGGCGGTATGTTCAAGGCTATCACCTACTGTAACCCCAAATACACTGCTTCACTGAACAAGGTACTGGAAATTCTGGAGCAAATGGAACTGGCCGAGCAGTCAGAGGAGGATGTGGCGTATGAATGTGAGGAGGATGCCGATGAGTAATTTGAATGATATATTCTTCACACCGGCCGCCAATCAGGAGCTGACCTATGACCAGGTACTGGAGGATGTACAGCGGTATTTTGCCGAAAACCATGCCTCCACCATTGCCGAAGCTGGGGAAGGCAATGCAGAGCGTGCCACAAGCCTGCTGAAAGAACTGATGGAACACTACATTGTCAAACGCAAATATGCCCTTGACGGACTCTCTACAAAAGAACTGTGTTCCAAGCTCTATGAAGACATGGCCGGCTACTCCTTTTTGAAGAAATGGATCTATAAGCCCGGTGTTGAGGAGGTCAACATCAACGCCTACAACGACATTGAAGTGATCGAATCCAGTGGGCGCAGTATCAAGATCCCTGATAAATTCAGTTCGCCCCAGCACGCCATCGATGTGATCCGCCGAATGCTCAACGCCTGCGGCATGGTCATTGATGATACTATGCCCAGCATTGTGGGATTTCTGGACAAGAACATCCGTATTTCGGTGGACAAAACTCCCATTGTGGATGCAGATGTAGGCGTCAATGCCTCCATCCGTATCGTCAATCAGCAGACCGTCAGTGAAGAAAAACTGCTGAACTCCGGCAGTGCCACCGCTGAAATGCTTCACTTTCTGACTGCCTGTATCCGATATGGGGTGTCCGTCTGCATTGCCGGCTCCACCGGCTCCGGCAAAACCACGATCATGGCCTGGCTGCTGTCCAATGTGCCCAATAACCGGCGCCTTATTACCATTGAAGAAGGCAGCCGCGAATTTGATCTGGTCAAGCGGGATGCGCAGGGCAATATCCTTAATTCCGTAGTACATCTGCTGACCCGCCCCAGCGAGAACCCTGCGTTGAACATCAATCAGGATTTTCTTCTGGAGCGGGTGCTGCGTAAGCATCCGGATGTCATCGGCGTGGGTGAAATGCGGTCAGCAGCAGAAAGCTTGTCCGCAGCCGAAAGTTCCCGCACCGGCCATACCGTATGTACCACCATCCACTCCAATTCCTGCAACAGTACTTACCGCAGGATGATGACCCTTGCCAAACGCAAGTACAACATGGATGACTCCATCCTCATGCAGATCATGGTAGAGGCGTATCCCATCATCGTCTTTACCAAGCAGCTGGAGGACCGTTCCCGTAAGATCATGGAGATCATCGAGGGCGAGGACTACCAGGACGGGCGGCTGATCGCCCATTCCCTATACAAATATGAAGTGGAGGACAATGTAACTGATGACCGTGGTGAAACCCGTGTTGTAGGGCACCATAAAAAAATTGGCTTGATCTCCGATTCCTTGAAGAAAAGGCTGCTGGACAATGGCATTTCCAACAAGGAATTGGAAGAATTCATGCAGCCGCCAAAGGAGGTGAGTTAATTGCAATGGATCTATCTTATCTGTTTTATCCTGCTCAGTGCTGGGCTTTTGGCTCTGTTTGGTGTGAAGCCGGGTGATTTTATTGACGCCCTCTTCCGCTCCCAGCGAAAATCCGCCACCTTGTCGGATGAACTGAATGTTCTTCTGGGCACACCAGCCAAGGGCTTTTTTAATCAGGATTACGAACTGAAACAGATCTTGAAGGGTACCGGACGGGCGGACCGCTATGAGGCAATAAAACGACTGTCCCTGATTCTGTTCGCTGTGGGGGCTGTGCTGGCTCTTTTGATTGGGAATGTGTACATGGTGCCCATTCTGGGTATCGGTTTTTCTCTTATACCGATCTGGTATCTGCGCAGCACTGCCGCCAGCTATAAAAAGCACCTGAATGAAGAACTGGAAACCGCTATTTCCATCATCACGACTTCCTACCTGCGCACCGAGGATCTGATCCGTTCTGTCAAGGAAAACCTGCCCTATATCAATGAGCCGGTAAAAGCCAACTTTGAAGCCTTCGTTTATGAAGCGGAATTGATCAACGCCAACATCACCAGTGCTATCAACAGCCTGAAGATGAAGATTCCCAACCGAATCTTCCATGAATGGTGCGGCACCCTCATCCAGTGCCAGTCCGACCGCAGTATGAAGAATACCCTTCCTACCATCAACCAGAAATTCTCCGATGTGCGTGTGGTGCAGTCGGAACTTGAGGCAATGATGCAAGGGCCGCGGCGTGAAGCCATCACCATGATATTTCTGGTTATCGCCAATGTGCCGCTGCTCTATTTCTTGAATGAGGATTGGTTCCACACCCTTATCTTCACCACACCGGGCAAAATTGCACTGGCGATCTGCGCAGCCATCATCCTATTTGCGCTGACCCAGATCATGAAACTGAGCAAGCCCATCGAATATGGAGGTGATAGCGTATGACTTTTCTGGCGCTCATCGCCATCATCTTCTTCGGTTTTGCTGTCTACAACCTGACCTGCGCCTTTGTGGACATCCCGACCAAGAAGACCTCACAAATGATGATGCTCTCCCGCAAACAGCAGGGCACCAAAAACGAAAAGCTGCTTGATGTCTATGTGACAAAAATCGCCGGTTGGATCGCCCCTTATTTGCGGCTGGACCGGCTCAAGCGCAATAAGGTACAACGCGCTCTGGACATTGCAGGTCTGCAGCTTACCCCGGAGGTCTATACAGCCAGAGCCTGGGTAACTGCAGGGGCAGTTGGCCTGTGTGCCATCCCCATGGCACTTCTTATTCCGCTGCTGGTGCCTATTTTGATCGGTCTTGCAGTGGCGCTGTGGTTTTCAACCTACTATGCAGCCTTTGATTTTGTTAAAAAACGCCGCAAACTGATTGAGGGCGAGATTCCCCGATTTGCTTTGACCGTCGGCCAGAGCCTTGAAAATGACAGGGATGTACTTAAAATTCTGACTTCCTACCGCCGTGTGGCTGGGAAAGACTTCGGTGCCGAGCTGGATCAGACCATTGCTGATATGAAGACCGGCAACTATGAAAATGCCCTTATTCGATTTGAAACCCGCATTGGCAGCCCCATGCTGTCCGATGTGATCCGTGGCCTGATTGGTGTCCTGCGCGGTGATGACCAGCGGATGTACTTCAAAATGATTACCTTCGATATGCGTCAGATCGAGCAGAACAATCTGAAAAAGGAAGCTGCCAAACGTCCCAAAAAGATCCAGCGTTACTCTATGATGATGCTGATTTGCATTATGATCATCTATCTGGTGGTGCTCTGTACCGAGGTTATGAGTTCGCTTGGGGCGTTCTTTGGCTAATCGGCATCCGCCACGGTACTTCCGGGCGTTTTCATACCTGCTCCTCATATGGAAGACAGATACACAGGGAGGTGAGCGTTTGTACCCAAGCGATTTTCCATAGCGGCAGGCACACCATTCTTTTTCATCTGGACTGAGCCGGACTGTTTCATCAGCCCGGCTCCATTTTTTACAGGAGAATGCCTATGCCCAAAAAGAAATTTTATCCGCCGAATGATACCGGCACCAAAAAACGCCGCTTTCGTTGCTTGCTGTTCCAACGGCCTAAAGCATATCCGAACCGGCCCCGTTCCAACAAAAACAATCTGATCAAGCCTATCCGCCGCGCTTAACAGACGGTGGACTTGATATACCTATCCACTCAATCATCAAACATATAACAGGAGGTTACCCATGAGAAAATTCACGACCCATATCTATACCAAAGCCAACTATCTGCTCAACCGCGGCCGTATGGCATTGTCCAATCAGCGCGGCGATTTTTACATTTCGGACGCCGTCAAGATCATTATCGCCGTAGTTTTGGGTGCGCTGCTCCTGGCGGCTCTGACCCTCATCTTCAATGATACGGTCATCCCCCGCATCACCCAGGAGATTGAAAGTCTGTTCTCCTAAGCACCAAATCAGGGGGCCAGTTTGCAGAACTTCTGCAGCTGGCCCCCTTTTTTATTTGCAGATAACGACTAATGGAGGTGAAAGCATGAATCAAAAACCGTGTCAGTTCTATTCCTTTCTGCAGGCAGTCCGGGGTAACTGGCGTAACGCCCTGTTCATCCGCTGCAGCGGTTCACTTTGTCCAATGATCCGGCAGGCATCCTGTGAGGGATTCCTGATGGCAGCAGACGCAGGCTGTCAGCCGATCTTTCTGTCCGTCCAGACAGTGCGGAAGCTGAGTGGAGAAGCAGTAGACCCCGAAGAATGCTCTGCCATTCTGGAGTGCCGCTCGTTCCGGACTGCTTATAGCAGGTTTCTGGAATGGCATACCTCTTCGGACCATGTATGTCCATTTTTACAGCTGGCTCCAGATAAGGATACCTACTTCGGGTGATTCTGCCTGTTACGACGCAATGCCGCCGTCATCGGCGCGTAATGGAGGTGATTTTATTGAAACAAAAGCAAATCAAATGTCCGTACTGTCATGCTCACGCTTCTCTTCGGCCTGCAAGCCTTGTGTATGGGGCTACCCCACAGGCCAGAGGAAAGTACCTGTATGTCTGCGACAGATGGCCGGTCTGCAATGCCTATGTCAGTGCTCATGAGCGCACATTGCTCCCAATGGGGACACTGGCGAATGGCGATCTGCGCCACAAACGCATTCTGGCCCATCGTGCCCTAAAAAAACTGCAGCAGGACTGCCAGATGGAAAAATGGGAGGTCTATATCTGGCTGCAAGCCAAGCTGGGGCTGGATGCGCGCCAGACTCACATCGGTCAGTTTTCCGAGTATATGTGTGAGCAAGTCATTTCCCTCTGTCAGCAGGCTCCGGTGTATACATCCGGGCGTGCTGCCTGAACGGAGGTGAAGCCGGATGAAGCAAAACTTTAAGCTTACCAAAGACCAGCAGACGCTGGTAGAAAAAAACCTGTCCATCGTTCACTGGGTCATTGTCAACAACATTCATGTAAATCCCGGCATCTGTGGTCTGGAATACGGAGATCTGTTCCAGGAAGGGTGCCTGTGGCTCTGCAAGGCCGCCTTTACCTACCATGCCGGACAGGCGCAGTTTTCAACCTACGCCAAAAAGGTTGTAAAAAATGGACTCCTCTCCTACTGCCGCAAAATCTGTAGCCAGGGACGGCACATCAGCCGGCTGAGCATCGGAGATCAAGGCGAACTGGCTGCAGATGGAGAGCAGTTAGAACAGCCAGACGACCATTTTGACTCCCATCTTTCTCGTCTGGAGACCCTTGATCTGCTGGAAGCCAGCAAACAGAACTATCAGGGCGTTGCCAGACTTGGCATCGAAGCACTGGCGCTGAAGGTCCAGGGAATGCGCATTACAGACATCGCTGCCCTCTATCAAGTCCCTCCTTCCCATGTAGGCGCCTGGATTTCCCGTTCTCTGGAAAAACTTCGCAATGACCCTGACTTTTTGACCTGCCTGCTTTGATTTGTTGAAAATCAGCATTAACAACAGTAAGGGATATGTAATAGGAGGTATCGAAATATGGCAATCAAAACCCTATACACTGCGGTCGGCCGGTTTGAACGAAGGACAAACGGCTGCAACCGCAGTTGTCCAATCATCCTGTTAGGCGGTCAGGAGTACATGGTCGATATGCAGGAAATGGTGATTTGGAGCATGCTCAACTGGAGAATCCTGCGCTGGGATGACATCGCACAAGAATACGAAAAGCTATCCACCGCATCCGGTTACTGTACCGAGCGGTCTTGGGAAGACTGTACAAACCGCTTGCTGACCCGTGGCCTTCTGGTATCCGGCAGTGGTGAAACAGAATACGATGCTCTGTATGACCTGCTTGGCTCGCTCAGCATTATCCCAACCAGCGGACCGTTCTTTCTCCGGCTCGCCTCTTTTGTCAAGCTGACGCTGCTGGCACATGTTCCGGTATCCGCTGCGCGGAAACTGTTCCAGAAAGATAAACGCACCAAATACGAAACTCTGGTCATGCGCCTTGCCGGACAAGCCCTGCTCTCCACTGCAGAGATCATCAAGTGCATAGATAAAAATATGTCCCGCCTCCCCAATGAATGTGCGCTTTTGGATTCCCTCTACGGAGATGAAACGACCACCAGTGACAACATTGCAAGCATGGTCAAAATCAGTCAGAGCAGCAAGCCGGTGACATTAGCCGTTGCCAATCTTTATCTGCGGCAGCAGATTATCTTTGAGAGGGTATGAGCATGATGGAACAATGGACTCTTTTTCCCACTGTACTGCAGCGAAAGTTTCTGCTCACTCTGCTGGCCGGAATCGCCAGTGCGGGAATCAGCGCCATCATCTGCGTGGCGACTAAAGATCATATCCTGCTGGCATTGGGAATTATCGTACTCTGCGCCTGTCTTATATCCTGTAGAGGAGTCTGGGTGACTGCGGCACATAAGAACTACGAAGTAGTGGAAGGCATCTGCGCCGGTATCAGTACACCTATGCTCCGCCGCTACCGCAAAGTACATCTGATAGACAGCCATGGCGTAGAGATCACACTGCTTCTCAGTAAATCGGCCCGGCTTAAAATAGGCGCCCCCTACCGATTTTACTTTCAGAAAGGGGCGCGGCCTACCGTGGGAAATGACTATCTGGACGCAGCCCTTTCAACGAACAGCTTTTTGGGTTATGAAGCAATCAACGAGCCGGAGGAACATCCCGATCCATCCTCTAAATCTTGAAAATGCGAGGTGGTTTTGAACCGCCTCGCTTTCTTAAAGGGCATTTTGCAAATCATAATGACCAACGCCTGATTTTCTTATATTTTGCAGAATACATTCCTTCCGTCCCTATTTATTAGGTAGATAAAAGAAAGGAGGGTTTCCCATGTATAAGCCCCACACCATTGAACAATACAAAGTCTATCGCTTTCTGGAAGAAAACTTTGCGCTGGAGCATTTCCTGCTCGCTCCTTTGTCACGCTTCGGACTGATGCTGGAGGACAAAACCGATGAGAAAATCGCGTTTGCCTTTCTCAATAACTGTGTGCAGGAAATACCCGTACCAGCTCCAGCCGATCCGGAAACGGTAACCGCTTTTCTAAAACAATTCCGCAGCCTTACGCCCCACCCAGTCGTCCATGACTTTGAAGCGCTGACCCGCTGGTGGCTGAACAATCCCAACCCGCTTACCTACCAGCAGGCACTTGGTATGTCCGATGATCTCTACCGCCATTTTCTGTCTCATCCTTTGATCAGTGAAGATGAGGCCCTTCGGCTGGCACGCAAAGGACTCGTTACCGAATCGGAATATAATGACCTGCAGCTATGGTATTTCAACGGCCATACAATGTCCTGCTGGTTTGGTCCTCTGGGAGTAGATGGCACCGGCAGCCTATACGGTCTGACCTTTGACTATCAAACGGCATCCCCAACAAAGACTCAATTCTACCTTTTGGATGACTACTACCGTGTTATGAACCATCTTACAGAGTAAGACCTTTTCAACTACTACATATCGTGCTTGTCACTGGCAATAAATCTATATATAGTGTTTTATATCTTGACAGACACAAGATCCAGTGCTATACTGAGCTTGTAATTGATTTTTGTGCGTATCCCATTTGGGAATACAGGTCTTTTTGATCTGTACCGTAGGCCAAAAGCCTGCATTGCACACGCTGTTAAGTTTGTATGCAAGTGTCAGTGATTTTTTGCGCCCTTTTAGGGCCGAAAAACTGCTGGCACTTTTTTATATAGATAATAATGCCAATGGCAGAAAGGAGTGTTATGGCACAGATTTTTGTGTTCGGGCGCGTCATGAACGACCTCGTACCCAAAGAAAGCCAGTCCAAACAAAGCTATGTATGCTTTGATCTGATGGAACGCACCAAAAACTGGACGCAGTTCTATCAGGTATGGGCCTGGGATGCAGATGTCACCCGGCTCATGCAATTCAAGGTCAAAAAAGGCAGTATGATCTGGCTTGCCGGCTCACAGCGGCTGGTAGATGTTCGCATGAAGGACGGTAAATTGGAAAAGAAACTGAAGGTCAGTCTAAATGACTTTGGTTTCCTCCCCAAACAGCCCGCCATAGCGAACAGACAGGAGAATGACCCGGACATTACTGCGGAACCCGCACCGCCTCCCACAGAGGTATTGGACGGTGACCGTGAATCCCTGCCGGAGTAGTTTACTTCGGCGCCCAAGAGGAACCGTATCAAGTTTTTCAGAATGAAACTGAAAGCTTGGTGCGGTCCCTCTTTTTTTGTTTTCCAACAAATTCAGAAAAAAGGATGGTATCAAACATGAATAATGACAGAGGACTTTTGAGCGGCAGCATCACGATCTTGATTGGTGCAGTCATCGCAATTATGGCTCTGGTACGCGGGCCCTGGCAAGTCTGGCTGCTTCTGGGCATTTTCACACTCTGGGGACTGTGGGTAGTTTTGATCCTGCTTCTCCCCTATATGCAGCAGGCTAAGCGGCATCGCCAGCGTCAGCAGCGCACCAGACAACTCCATGCAGAAGGCATCCAAACAAGAAATTTTGAAATTCCTGACCTGGGCAGCACCAGCTCCGATGACCTGCTGGTTCGCCACACCAACCATCGTATTCTGGCATATCTGCGCTCCGCTTATCCGCAAGCCACCTTCGAGTGGTGTGAAAAGCAGCCGGAGCAGCTGATCCGCAATGGCGGTACCGGCCGCATCCGTGTGTTTGGCATTGACGAGTTTGATCACGCTGATGTGACACTGGATCAGAACGCCAATATCAAATGCGATATGGTCAAGATCGTTCCGCTATCTAAGGTCGGCGGAGAAACAAGCGAGGATGATGCAACTCCTCCGAACAGGCAGCCTGTTGATCCCCGTATCTGGTATGAAACGCAGGGACGCTCTGTACTGGAAGCACTGATCTCCGACCTTAATTCCCGCGGACACAGCAAACTGACGCTTCGGGAAAACGGTGATATCTGCATTGAGCAGGGCGAAGATGCTGTTTCTCAGGAGCATCTGAATAACTTTCCCCAGAAGGTCTACTGGCCCCGTCTGGCAGAGGTTCTGGAAAGCAATGGTCTGGCCGCTGAAGTCACTGCCCAGGGCATTCAGGTATCCTGGTAATGCTTCTGCTGCCAAGGAACACAGAGAAAGGAGTGAACTTGACGAATGAAATCAGGACTTACCATCGTGGAAATGGCACAGCAGATTGAACGCCAATCCAAACTCAAGCAAGACTATTTGCTTGATACCCGGCGACTTCAAGTAGAACCTTTTGGTTCTCAACTTTATCTCCATACCTTTGACGACCATGATGACCCACTGGTGGAGCCACTGGAGATCAACCAGATCGCCCATCGGCAGATCGGCACACATCTGAAGATTCCGGCTGCTTACTATGACCGTATGCTTTCCGATTAACCGGAACTGCTGGCGGAGAATGTGAATTCCTGGTTCCAGCGGGAACCGACCCAGCGTATGGTCCGTACTCTGGATGGCACTGTACGGGCATTTTTAAGTAACCGCTATCGCCGCATTGATAATCTGGACATTGCAGAAATCGTCCTCCCTGTCATTCAACAAATGGAGGACGCCTATTTTGAAAGCTGCCAGATCACGGACAGCCGTATGTACATCAAGGTAGTCAACAAGCGGCTTGAAGCCGAAGTTGTACCCGGTGACATCGTGCAGTCCGGTGTTATCATCAGCAATAGTGAAGTTGGACTGGGTTCCGTCAACATCCAGCCTTTGGTCTATCGGCTGGTATGCAGTAACGGCATGGTCGTCAACGATGCCCAGACTCGCCGCACTCACATCGGCCGGGTCAATGAGGCAGATGAAAACTTTCAACTGTTCTCACAGGAGACATTGGCCGCTGATGACCACGCATTTGCCATGAAGATCAAAGATACCGTGATGGCCGCCGTGGATGAAACGCGGTTTACACGGGTAGTTGGCATGATGCGTGAAGCCACAACCGTTCAGATGAATACCACTGATATTCCCGGCGTTGTCCGTCTGGCAAGCAAGGATTTCAATATCACCGAGGAAGAAAGCACCGGCGTTCTGCAGCGTCTGATTGAAGGCAAAGATCTGACCCTCTATGGGCTATCCAATGCCGTAACACGCTTTAGTCAGGATGTGGACAGCTATGACCGCGCCACTGCCCTGGAGGGGATCGGATACAATATCCTGTCCATGCCCCGACAGCAGTGGAACCGTATCAATCAGATGGCCGCCTGACCATCTGCAACCATCACAGTTTTTAAGGAGGAACCACTATGTATAATCAGAACAGCGATTTGATGAAACAGGAAAAATTCATGCTCCCCACTATGATCGAAGGCGATTTCAGCGCCGAGGAACTGGCTGAGGACGCCGATGGTCTGCAGATGAGTTTTCAGCGTGTCAAGATTCCCGCCGGCGGCACACTCCAATTTGAGATGCCGTCCGATGATCCGGACAATCCCGACTATGAAAAGAATCTGGTAGGCGTCATTCTGCATAACCACGCCACCTGCGCCTACTGGCCGGCTGGCAGCGAATATGACGACGATACCACGCCGCTTTGTTCTTCTGTGGATGGCAAGGTTGGCATCGGCACTCCCGGAGGCGCCTGTGCTGCCTGCGTGATGAACCGCTTTGGTTCTGCACCTGATGGCAGCAAAGGAAAAGCCTGTAAAAATATGCGTGTGCTCTACCTGCTTCGCAGTGGTGAGTACATGCCTCTGCAGGTAAATCTGCCTCCTACCAGCATCAAGCCCTTCAAGGAATTTCTGAACCGGGCCTTCATGCTCCGCCGCCGCGCCACTTACGGCAGTATCGTGCAGATTGGTCTCAAGCGTGAGAACAACGGCACCAATGACTACAGTGTTGCTACCTTCAAACTGCTGCAGGATTTCCAGGGCGAGGAGCTGGCTCAGATCCGGGCTTACGCCAACAGTTTTAAGGAGCAGATCAAACTCCTGCTCCAGCAGCGTGCCGAGATCACTGAGGAGCAGCGCGACACCGGCTGCGATTATGTAATCGAGCCTGGCGCCATGACCAACGAGCCGGCAGATGGTCACTATACTGTCAGTCAGATCAATGGTGACTGCGAACAGCTGCCTGCATAAGTATCTTGATGTGGTTTGTGCCACATGACACATAAACAACGGGATGCCTTCGGTCTAACACACCGGAGGTATCCCTCTTTTTTTATTTAAGGAGGAAACCATTATGTTATGTGAAGTACCATTAACCAAAGAACAGCAGACATTTGCCACCGCCCATCATAGCCTAGTCTATAAGTTTCTGAACGAAAACCGTCTGCCGGAAGATGAATTTTACGATGTAGTTATTTTCGGCTATCTGAAAGCTGTTCGGGATTATTTCTCTGACCTCACTGCACAACAGTTTACTTTTTCCACCATTGCTAATCGTAGAATGAAGTTCTGCTTGTTCGATTACTTCCGCACTCAGGAGCGCCGCAAACGCAATATGGAGATTCTCAGTATTCATGTCGGGTTATATCCTGATGGTGCGCCTTTAGAAGATACCATTCCTGCCCATGACCCAATCATGCAGCAGTTGGAAATGGATCTTCTTCTCCACGAGTTGGCCGGCAGAGTCTCTAAGCAGCAAATGGATATTGTGCATCTGAAACAGGGCGGCTATGGCATCCGTGAGATTGCCCGCACCCAGAAGGTTCCTATGCGGCGCATTAAAGAGTTGCTGGCTGAAGTCCATGATGTGCTGCTGGACATTTGCTATGGATGAACCAATTACAGATACGAAATACTCTTACATCCACATTTTCAAAAGATTGGAGGTCAAACCGAATGAAGAAAGAAAAGAAACAGATCGTTTTGAATGGTTCTCTGCTGCGTCCACTGTCTGTTGGACGGGGTGCGATTCTGCACGCCGGAGGAAACATCTACCATACTTCGCGTGTGGTGGCGATTCTGGAGGAGTCGGAGGATTGCGTCCGTTTTGAAACGCAGAACTCCCACTACTATCTGTCCATGTCCCCTTTTCCGCTGGCGGCTGTCAGTCCGCTCCCTGTGAGATTGGCCGCATGTGCGTAAAGGGACTGTAAATGGATTGGAACAGCCGGCTCCCGCTGACTATTCCACAAGTTCTGGCCGTGGCGGATACCATTCCGTCACGGCTCTTTTTATGGAGGAACAAAATGAACGAAGAAATCATGAATGAGATCCAACCAGTCCGCCCCAAAGACCAGTTTACCTTTTCCTGCCGTCAATGCGGGGCGTGCTGCCGCAATATCGAAGGCTGTGTCATGGTGGAGAGTCTGGACGCCTACTGTCTGGCCCGCTACCTCCGGGCAAAGGGTGAGCCCATCGAAGGAATAGAGGATTTCCTGTTCCGTTACTGCGAGCCAGAACCACTGACCGAGGAAGGCTTCCCTATCTATATGCTCAAGACAAAAGTCCCTAACGGCTCCTGCATCTTCCTTACGGATGGGCGCTGTTCTGTCTACCCTGCCCGTACCCGCACCTGCCGTATCTATCCTCTTACCGTAGGTCCAGGGGAGCGTGGCCGCGATTTTGAATACTGCCTGTGTCTGGACCGACACCAGAGCCACTTTACCGGCAGCCGGGTATCCGTCAAGGACTGGCTGTATCAGAATTTCAAACGGGAAGACAAAGAATATGTAAAGCGGGAATATGAGATTGCTACCGAACTGGGCAAACTGATGCGCGCCATTGATCCTGCCATGCGGCCAGGCATTGTATTCAAGGTGCTCTACTACCGCTATTACAATTTTGATTTAGACCAGCCTTTTCAGCCTCAGTATGAGCAGAATAACCGACACCTGTTAGCAGACCTGCACCGGATTGCCGGGGAACAGTAAAAGGCAAATGGCTTTTAGAAAGGGGGCCTTATTTTATGAATTTACACGAAACAGCGATGGGGCAAAGATTTTTTAATGTTCAGCTCCCCGCACTGATCAACACACTCAAAGACATTGCGGCGGCACTTTCCCGCTCTATACCATCTGCTATATCCTTTCCGGCAGACCCACGCTTTCTCACTTCGCTCTATTATGGCGAATATGAAGCAGATGTGTTCAAGCCCGATAAACGCCTCGCACCTTTTAACCAGGCAGTACAGCAGAAAGAAAAAGCTCTGCTTCCGCTGCTCTCCAACGAGGCGTCCATCGCTTTTGAACAGTATCAGGCTGCGGTACAATGCCGCAATTCTGCTGTATTGGAGCAGGCATACGCCTCTGGCTACCGTACCGCTGTGCAGATGTTTGCGGCAGGCTTAGGCCCACAGCCGCCAGTACCGGAACATGGGGAGGATAATAATGGATGAGAACAGACTGCCCGAACTGCCCCGGGAAGCTTTTCGGCCAATGATCGCGCAATCAGTCCAACTGGAACAGTTTTTGGGGGAAGAACTGACTTTTTGCTTTCGGGATCTTGATGGCGCCCATACCTTTACTACCTGCTATGGCGATATCTACAAAACGGTCAATGCACTGCGGGACTATGTCCGGCTTCTGGAATCGGTGTGCGATCAGTGGGAGCTGACTGGATTCCATCGTGCTACCTACGAGTACCATGCAGAAAAACTGCGTAAAATTGCGGATAAACTGCAAGCTGGTATCGGCTACGACTATGACAAAGCTGTAGAAAGATGCAAAAAGAAACGAGCCAGAAAGTCCCACAGCAACGATGTCGGGGAAGATGCCCTTCTACTGACGGTACGGGCTGCCGGCAAGTCCGCTGACAATGAAAAGGAGGCTGCGCCTTATGAGGAAGATACCCCTTGGGAACCTGAACTCGAATAACCCTATAAAAACACCTGTTAAAAAGTATCATGCAAGCGTTGCCCGACAATCCCCCAGAGAACGGAATCGATTGCTGGCTTGCAAGAATTTTGCGTTTACCCACGCCAATGTGCATAAGCACTGCCGCCACTTCCGGCGCGGATAGCCGCCCGGAAGCTACCCATGGAGGATGCCTATGGAACGAGATGAACTACGCACCACTTTAGTGAACCATCTGGAAACCCTGCGGCGCAATCTGCAGGTCGTATCCATGGAGGTGCTGAAAACCAAGTACAAAAAACCATTTGATGTCCTGCGGCAAGACATCTGTAAAGCCGCTACCGCCTATACCCGCTTTCTGGTATTCGACGGTATGCGGATCAAACACAAATACTTTGATGAGGCCGTACCCTATATTGATGCAGCTGTGAAGCAAACCAAGCGGCTCAAACAGATCTCAGATGCTGCCTTCCAGCGTCAGGATATTGACGAGATCGAATCACTCGCCCTTGCCCTGCGCAAAGAGATAGAAGCAGCTCTGCAGCCCTTCTATATGGGGCATATGTGCCTTTATGTGACGCCGGAATGCTTTGATGACCCGCCCAAAACGCCGGAAATCTACAACGATGCAACCGCCTGCGTCTGGAGGGATGGTACATGGCAACTCCTGGAGGATACCAGCAAAGGGTTCCTGCTCTTTGTCCAATCCAAATCCAAGGAGGAATCTGCCGCATGAAAGAAACATCCCAACGATATCTAAACAGCGAGGCTCACGGTTATCTCATGGAGGCCAAAGCCTATAAGCTTTTGCTCAAAGACTTGGAGCGCATCCGCGCCAAGCTCAGGCGGCACATCGAAAAGGAAGCCGCAGACCGCGAGGCAGAATTTGAAGCGGCCATGCAATACCATAGCGAAAGCGACATCCAGGAAGCCTACGGCTGGGAATTCATCAGTGAACAGCAGTATGAGCACTATCTGGAATTGTTCCGTCAAGGTCGCAGGGCACTTGATGAACACAGCCCCACTGTTACAGAACTGGCTCTCTCCATCCTGAACCGTATCTTTCAGGATATTGATAGAGACTGCCGCCAATGCGAGTTTGAAGCCCTGTCTCCGGAAGAACAGCTTGCCGAGTTGAAGCGTGCTGAGGAATCCAGGCAGGCATGGAGGCAGTATATCGCCAGTCTGAAGGAAATGATCAACCCCTCCGCTGCGCAGGAATGACCCTTAAAATCGCTACTGAAATTTACTTTGCAGACTGCCTACTTGCAAAATCAGATTTTTTCGGCTAAAATAGGTATATAATAATATATCAGCCGAAATTAAGAAAGGAGGAACGCCTGTGTATATCACCCGACACATGGAGAAACCGGTGATGGAGCTGAATGAACAGTATCCTGTGCTTCTGCTTACCGGCCCAAGGCAGGTTGGAAAAACTACCATGCTGGAACATTTGATAGAGGTCGAGGGCAAGGGGCGCAAAAAGGTCTCTTTGGATGATCTGACGCTGCGGGAACTCGCCAAGACGGACCCAAAGATGTTCTTTCAGCTGTATCAGCCGCCGCTGCTCATTGACGAAGTGCAATACGCACCGGAACTGTTCCCATATATCAAAATCATGGTAGATGAACGCCATCAGCCCGGCGATTTCTGGCTGACGGGTTCTCAGCTTTTCAAGATGATGGAGGGCGTACAGGAATCTCTGGCAGGCCGGGTGGCTCTGCTCCACCTCTCACCGCTTTCCCAGAGTGAGATCATGAAACGGCCTCCTGAACCACCGTTCAGCCTGGAGCTGCCTCTTTTGTCCGAACGGCAGAACGGACGCCAAATGCTGAACACGCCAGAGGTCTTTCAGCGTATCCATCAGGGCGGGATGCCTGCCCTGGTCACAGGAACCTATTCCAATGCCTCCATCTTCTATTCCAGTTACATTGACACTTACATGGAACGGGATGTGCGGCGGCTGTCCAATGACATTGACAGCTTGAAGTTTTTGCGGTTCCTGCGTTCTGTCGCCGCCAGGACTTCCCAGCAGGTCAATTACAAGGGCATTGCCGATGATGCGGAGATCGACCAGACCACGGCCAAAAACTGGCTTCATGTTCTGGAGGCGCTGGGGATCATCTTTTTATTGGAGCCCTATTCCAATAATGTCCTCAAACGCACCGTATCCACACCCAAGCTCTACTTCTACGACTCCGGCATTGTCTGCTACCTGACCCGTTGGAGCAGTCCGGAGACAGCCATGGAAGGAGCCATGAGCGGCGCACTACTGGAAAACTATACCGTAGCGGAAATCATCAAGACCTATCAGAACGCCGGTCAGGAGCCATTCCTGTACTATTACCGGGATAAGGATGCCAGAGAAATCGACCTGATCCTGGAGCGGGACGGAAAACTGTTTCCCATCGAGATCAAAAAGATGGCCTCGCCGCCAAAGAAATTGACGAAGGTATTTGACCTGATCGACAAGTCCCCACTGCAGCGCGGCACTGGTGCTATCCTGTGCATGGCTGACCAGTTGGGCGCTTTTGATCAGAACAATCTGATCGTGCCTATCTCTTTGATTTAACGAGGAACCCTGCCGCATTACCTGCGGCTTATAACCGAAAGGATCGACAGACTGCATTTAGCGGCCTGCCGGTCCTTTTTTCATTTAGGAGGAAACACCTGATGATAAAACGACAAATATCTTTTCTGTTTGAAGATCCCGGATTCTGTATAGATGTATTCTGCACCATTGCAGAACCGGTACGCTACTACAACCGGGATACCGAAAGCGGCGCATGGTACAGCTCTACACCGGACTGGAATGAAAATGGCAGTCTCATCCGGGAAGACCTCATCTTTGAAGTGATTGCAGATGGCGTAGTCTGTGCACTGGACGGCAATGGTAACTTTGAAGGCAAGAAACCCTTCGTACCTTTCTGCCAATTCCGCCAATCGCTGGTGCAGTCCGTTCATACACAATATCCGCACCTGCAGAATCAGGAAGCACTAAGGGAAAAGCTGCTCTCCCTGCCGGATGCCAGAGAAACGGTTGGGCATGGTTGGTACTGGGAAAACTGGCTCTTTGCCACCGATGTTGAGAACACCGCTGAGGAAGCAGTAGACTCAGCCGAATGGCTAAATAGTCAGTTCCACATTCTGGCTGTCCGCTATATCCACAAGCCCACCGGCTTTGTGTTTACCAACTACCGTTTCCGGGACAAAAGAACCGAAGCCAAATCTTCTGGACATGACCTACTGCTCTATGACTGGAAAGACCAATGACCACACTGCGTCAAAAAATGCAGCAGCTATACACAAGGAGGATGCAAAATGAAAATTCACGAAGATCGTTCTCATATGAATATTGATACCAGATGGTTTGAAAAAGGCTATGCCAAAGAAGATGTCCACTCCCTGCGCCTGCAGTCTCTATGCACCGAAGCAGAGGCAGCAGCCAACAAACAGTTTTATGACAGCCACACCCGCGAAGAATGGGAGCAGTATATCCGTCAGGCAAGTTTGGAGAGCAGCGCGGCAATGAAACCCATCATGGAAGCCATCGCACAGGACTTTGTCTGCAACCAGTATGACGAAAATATCCCTGTGTCCTATGGCAGCGACCGATGGGATCTGTACTTCTGGTGTAATCCCTTTAACGGCGCCGCAGACACATCCGAACGGGATTTCTCATATTTCACGCTGACCTTTAACGAGCGTCAGACGCTGGAGAAACGAAGAAAAATCTGTCAACAGGTGCTGGAGCTCCTATGCTCACGCTTTCAGGAGCATCCCCATCTCCATGTAGCCGTACAGTATTCCATATGGTTTGACCATCCGAAGATCCACGATGCGGTGGAGCGCGCAAAGCCCCGTCTGCATGGGCTGCGCTGTATCCAGGAGCAAAAAGAAGGAAAGCTGCTCCTGCAGGACGGTGCCCTGCTCTTCAAGCCAAAATACGCAAAGAAATATGCCCGCACGATGAGCCAGAGCCAGATTCTGTCCCTTAGTTGGGAACTGGGCGTGGAGGACGAAGAACCTGATACCGATGCGGCACCTGTTACCTTGCCTTACAAGAAATTTGGCGCCACGCACCCCATCCAGCTGCAGGTGACTTCCTACCTGAATGGAAACCTTGCCATACAAATGGTGACATGGGAAAGCGGCGACCCGGAACCCTGGGCGACTCTCACCGTCAACCTGCCCGGCCAACGGCAAAAAGACCATGCCTTTATCGACACCAATGCCGATTCGGAATTTCCCACCTGGCTCATCCGACATGGTCTGGCTATCCCAACCGGTCGCACCATGCAGAGTGGGTTCTGCACCTATCCCGAATATCGTTTTCGTGCCAACCGGCTGCAGGAGCTGGACCCGGAAGGGTATGCAGGCTACCTGAAAAACTTTGAAAGGCGGTGCAGCGTATGAAATATAAGGCAGTTTATGATGTACTGAATGAAAGGCGGCAGACTACCCCCGGTTTCTGTTACCATGACCGCAGCGGCTGGCGTGCTTACCCCCAGACCTACATGACCATGCAGTGCCCTTTATGGATTATTGCTGAAGATGCTGCCACGGGCAGGCGTCTGTGGATCACTCAGGAGGGCCCCCGATTTAGCATTTCCATTCGAAGGATGGATGAACAGCGGCACAACTATGGCCCTACCTATCGCATTACTTGTGAAAACAGGACAAAACTGGCTCAGGTTCTGCGCTATCAGTTCGAGTCAAAAACTTTGGCTGTGTAGCTGACGATGACCAGAGAGGAACTGCATTCCTCTCCCTGCTCCGGTTTCCTTGTCCGGAACACACACTAAGAAGCACCGGCAATCTGCATTTTTGCAGGCGTCCGGTGCTTCTTTGGAGGAAAACGCTTATGAATACTCTCGTATTTACACTGGGCGAACACCGATCCCAGCTGACTTTGAAAATCAGTACATATCCCAACGGCAATCTCGCCATTAAGCTTTATGAAAAGGATCACGGCATCCTGATTTTTTGGGAAACCCTGACCACCAACTTAACCGGAATCCGGCCCGACCACTGCGCTTTCATCAATATAAAAGCCGCAGACGGACTTTTTCCAGTCTGGCTGTCAGACAATCACCTTGCGGAACCTACCGGGCAAATTCTTGAATCGGATGGCTGCCTTTACCCTGAATACCTGTTTAATGGCAAAGAACTGGATGCCCTGGATCATGAGGGGCATACCCTCTACATCCGGCGGCAGAAAGGCGAACTGGGGCGCCGCTTTGAGCGGCTGTATCTTGCCCTGCGAAGACTGGCGCGAGAAATCAACGGATTCAGCTACACCGATTACAGCGGCTGGCGGTGTCTGGATGGGAGTTCCTCCACCCTGCCCCTCTGGATCGAGGCATTTGACCCTTCTCATGGCCGCAAATTCATCTTCACGCAGAAAGGTCCCGCACTCCAAACTACCATCCTCTATGCAGATGGTACAGAGAAGCAGCGCATCTATCGGCGTAAAGAGGACATGGCAACCGAGCTGATGGCCATGTTTCAGGAAGAATTGCGTGTCTACCCTCCCTGGTCTGAAGACCGGAGGAAACGGTACGAATATTAAAGACAATAAAATAGGAGGACATCATCATGAAGATCCGTATCTATCCCAAATCCCTGTTGGAAACCGTATGGCAGCAGGACAAACTGCTGTTTACCCCAGAGGCAGAGCAACCATCCCTGTGTCTTCGGTGTGGTCAGACGCTGGACCGCAGGCTGGTCATCAACGCCCTGAGCCGCTATGCAGATGTCCATATCTGCGAGGCGTGCGGTATGGATGAAGCCCTGCGTGATGCCAACCGTTACCCACTCCCTCTAACAGAATGGGCAGCTGTCAAAAACGGTTTGAGCCAGCAGCAGACCAATTTTGAAGATCCGCTACTGACTACTTCCTGCGCCTTTGAAGATCTGTTTCAGCAAGGCTCCCGTCCTGCCAGCGAGATAGCCTATTCCCGTTCTGATTATGATGGATGGAAATGGTGGACCACCTGGCATCAGTGCCAAAAGGATACGCCTGTTCTGGAAGTTGCCCGTGAAATTGATGCTTTCCAGGATGCGCTATTCCAACTGCCGGAGTTTCGGAATTTGGACACCCTGACACGGTTCTGCCGAGGGTACGCCCAGCCCACCAGCGAGCCCACCGAATTCAATTTGTATTCGGAAACTGCTCACTTTTATATCTGGCTGCGGCTGATTACCAGGCGTCGAGATTATAATGTGTATGTACATTACTATCTGAAAGGTTAAAAAGTCTGCAACGCACCGGATACAGTATGCCTATCGACTCTGTATTCGGTGCATTTTTCTCTATGAAATAGTTATTTATTTTTATGTACACTTATAAAATCTTGTTGCAAAAGTCAACCTGCTATATAATTATAAAGAAATATATTTTTCAAAATCTGTCCGTTGTAATATTTCGCAGACATTTGCCTGTTATAATATCCGCAAAAGCAAAGGAAGTTGAGGGATTTTTGAGATTTACCATATATCATATAAAGAATGGAGGTGCATGATTTTGAATCCTAAATTACTGATCGTTGATGATGAACGCGGTATTGTTGATATGATACAGAGTTATTTTCAAACACGATATGATATTCTGACCGCTTATAGCGGCCAAGAAGCACTCAAAAAAGTAGCCTACAAACCAGATTTAATTTTATTAGACATCAATATGCCTGGAATGGATGGCCTGACTGTATGCCAGAAGATACGGGAACACATAGCCTGTCCCATTCTTTTTTTGACTGCTCGTATTGAATCCAGCGATAAGATTATTGGATTTCAGGCCGGGGCGGATGATTATATCGTCAAGCCCTTTGATTTGGATGAATTGGGGGCGCGTATTGCTGCACATTTGCGCCGTGAGCAGCGACGCCAAAATAATTCGGCAGTACGCTTCTTTGGTGAATTGATACTGGACTATTCCGCCCGAACAGTTACAATCAATAATCAGAACATCCCGCTATCTAAGAGGGAGTTTGAGATTGTAGAACTTTTATCCCTCAATGCAGGACAGGTTTTTGATCGTGAGCGGATTTATGAGCGTGTGTGGGGATTAGATGGGGACGGAAACAGCGATACAATTATGGAGCATATCCGGAAAATACGCTCTAAATTTGCAGCACATACATTGCACAATTACATTGAAACAGTTTGGGGGTGTGGGTATCGGTGGAACGCCTAAAAAATATGGGACTAAAGAAATCTTTCCTGTTATTATCCCTCTCCTGTTTAGCGGTGGCATTTCTCCTGCTTGGTGCGGTTATCTTTCTTTGCCGTGGCATTGAAAACTATTATCCTTTAGGCGGTGTAGAAATCCTATCGGATGGTTCAATCGTACCCCTGCCATCTCCTACGGCGTCACAACAGCGCATTTTGGCTATCCTAAATATTGTGCAGACGCTTTCCTGTATTCTTTTCCCGGTAGGTGGATTGATTGTTTCAGTCTTTCTTTTTTATTATCTCAAATTGAAGCAGCCTATTTCCTGCCTGCAAAATGGCATTATGCGGATTCAGAATAATGATCTGGATTTTTCGCTGCCGATTTTGTCTAATGATGAAATGGGACAGCTATGTGTTGCCTTTGAAGAAATGCGGAGTGAACTTTTGAAATCGAATCGGCTGTTGTGGCAACAGGCCGAGGAACGCAAACGGCTCAATGCCGCATTTTCCCATGATCTGCGTAACCCGATTACGGTCTTAAAAGGAAGTGTAAAACTTTTGCGGCAAGGTATTCAGGATGAACAGACCATAGACCGGCTGGAAAGTTACACTTTACGGATCGAGCAGTATGTAGAAGCTATGAGCAGTGTTCAAAAATTGGAACAACTCTCTGTTAAGCCAAAAGAAATCAGACTATCAGTTTTACAGAGTGAATTGCAGGAAACAGCACGAATGTTAGCACTATCCAAAAAAGTTTCTGTTTTAGTACCATCAGGTGGAACAGTTTGTATAGATCACGGGCTATTTCTTACCGTAGCAGAAAATCTGATTGGAAATGCGGCGCGATTTGCAGAAAAAGCAATCTCTATTCAAATAACGCTGCAAAATGATTCTTTGGTCTTGAAAGTAGAGGATGACGGTGCGGGGTATCCGCTGTCTCTCGTGCAGAATGGGCCAAATCCCTTTGAAACGACAAGTAGCAATTCCTCACATTTCGGAATGGGACTTTACAGCAGCAGAATTTTATGTGAAAAACATGGTGGACGATTGATTTTGGGAAATCAGGCCGGGGGCGGTGCATCCGCAACTGCCATTTTTCATTTCGTGTAATCCTTGAGCAATTTTTGAGATTTATCATTTACACTCTCCTTATACCACAAATAAGGAGAGTGTTTTTTATGAATATTGAGGCAAAGAATTTATCAAAGATTTATGGTGATGGTGAAAACCGAGTGGTGGCTTTGGATCATGCGAATCTCGAAATTGTATCCAGCGATTTTATTTCTATTATGGGACCATCTGGAAGCGGAAAAAGTACCCTGCTTCATTTGCTTTCCGGCTTGGATAAGCCATCTTCCGGTTCGCTGACCTACGATGGTAAAGATATTTACAGTTACAGCGATAAGGAGTTGTCGGCATTCCGCCGGAAACGGATCGGATTTATTTTTCAACAATTTAATCTGCTTCCGGTTCTGACGGCGAAAGAAAATATTATCATGCCTCTTTTGCTGGATAAACAAAAACCGGATGAAGCATACCTGAAGCAGCTTACAGAACTGCTTGGCATTCAGGGGCGCTTGGAACATCTGCCCCATGAGTTATCCGGCGGCCAGCAGCAGCGTGTAGCCATTGCCCGCGCTTTGATTGCAAAACCAGATGTGATTTTTGCTGATGAGCCTACGGGAAATCTGGACAGCAAAAGCGGCGGCGAAGTCATGGAACTGCTTCAAAATGTATGGAAAAAGATGGGTAAAGCTCTCGTTGTCATTACCCATGACAGCCGTATTGCGCGAATGGCAGACCGCCAGTTTCAGATCGTAGATGGTGTGCTTGCGGAGGTGACAGCGAAATGAAATCTTATCGTACATTAGCATTAAAAGAACTGCTGTCCCAAAAAGTCACTTCTATTCTTATTTTGATTGCCGTTGTGCTGTCTACTATGATGACAACCATTGTAGGACAATCCATTGGCGTACTTAGTGCAATGCGGGAACAGCAAGCCATCGCTATCGGAGGAAACCGATATGCCACTTTTTTGCAGATGAATGCAGATCAGCTTCACGCACTGGAACAGGATGAGCGCCTTTCCTATGTAGGGAAATCTATTTATATGGGAAGTTTAGAACTCTCCCCATCTCTTACCCTTGGTTTGATGGAATATTGGGATGATACTGCCGCTATCTATCCATCCAGTACCAGTGTAGAAGAAGGTCGTCTGCCGGAAGCCCCGATGGAAATAGCTCTTTCGGAAGATATTCTGAAATATCTTGGCTTTGAGGGCGGTATTGGAGATAAGATTACACTTTCACTGCAAAAAAATCTTCGCCACAACATTGCGGACAGCTATTCCTATACAGCAGAATTTGTTCTTACAGGGATATTGAAAAATAACTACTTGGGATATACAAGCGGCACTGTTACGGGAGTTGTAGGGGAAGGAACTGCTGAACAACTTTTAACGGAATCTTATATTTATTACAATGTGGATATTCGGACTGCCGATAAAAAGAATTTTCAAGCAGTTGTCGATGACATCAATAAGGAATTTAATATCCATGAACTTGATACCAGCTATAATATTGTATATTTGAACGCCTTGGGAATTTCCTATACTGCAAATTCCGAGGGTGCTAATGATAAGGGATTCTCTTTTATGACAGTCGCAGGGATATTAGTGGGTACTTTGATTTTGCTGGCTGCTGGTCTTGTGATTTACAACATTCTGAAAATATCTGTATCAAAACGGATAAAGGGATATGGAACACTTCGGGCTATTGGAGGCGAAAAAGGACAGCTTTATCAGATCATTGTAATTGAAGTAATCCTATTGTGCCTGATGGGGATTCCTATTGGTATGCTTCTTGGCTTCCTGAGTGCCAGAGGAATTTTAGAGGCAGCTACCGGCTTGGTTTCCCCTGAATTGTTCTTGGTTCAGGATGCTTCTGAATTGAAAACTCTAATAGCAGAGAACAGTTCTTTGAATGGAACCTTACTGGTTTTAAGCGGAGCAATCACTTTGGCGTTTGCGTTGTTTGCAGCATTACCAGCAGCCAGATCAGCCGCAAGGGTATCTCCCATTATGGCGATGTCTGGAACAAATCTAAAAATTCGGCGCAGAAAGCGTAAAACAAAGAAAATCCATAATTTTGAAGCATATTATGCCCGCCTGAACTTAAAGAGAAATAAAGGCCGTACTGCAATTACAATTTTGTCCCTTGTTATGAGTATCACGGTTTTTATTGCCCTGCAAGGGTTTTCCTCTCTCCTGAACGCTGCAAGCGCCCTGCAAGATAATCATGTAGGAGATTATCAGATCACAAATGAAAGTATTGGATTTACCACAGATGATCTGAACACTTTGCGGAAAAATGAAGCTGTGCAAAGTGTAGCCGCCATACAATTTTCGCTTTACGAACAAAATGAAAATGGGCTGCTCGATGAAATCAGTCTTGAATTTCAACTGAAACCCGGCGAAACTTTTCAGGTTGTCGGATTGAACGATGAATATTGGGATTATTTTATGGGGGATCAATTACCAGAAGAACAGCTTGGACAACTGAAATCAGGGAACGCCTGTATAGTAAGGAATCCTATTCCCATGAGCTACGGCGAAGATGTTCTTGAATTTACAAATATAGAGGCCGGAGAAAACATCTGTGTTGCGGGAATGGAGCTGAATGTTTTGAAAACCTTGGATGGCCATGACGGTTATCTTGGTATTGGAAATGGCGGTTTCACAAATGGTGTTCAAGTGATCGTTGATGATGCTATCTATGAACGCCTGACGGGAAAAGATACCTATTCAGAGTTTTTGCCTACACTGAACGAGGGTGCTGACAGGGAAAACTTTGATACATTTATCGAGGCGTTTTGTAACAGAATACCGGGGACAACATTCTTGTCATATGAAGAAACCGACCAGCAACTAAAAGAGAGCTTTGCACAAATTCAAATGCTGGCATGGGGGCTGATTCTTTTCGTTGGCCTGATTGGTATTCTTAATATCATCAATACCGTTTACACAAATATTCACACCAGAGTAACAGAAATCGGTATGCAGCGGGCCATTGGAATGAGTGCCGATAGCCTTTATAAAACTTTCCTTTGGGAAGGTGCATATTACGGAATCATTGCCTCTGTGATTGGAAGCGTGCTGGGATATGTTTGTACGATCTTCATTGAGGCGGCCACGAGCGACACCATCCAGCTTGTTGCAATCCCTGTCATGCCCATTCTTGAAGCAACCCTCTTGGCAGTAGGAGCTTGCTTGCTGGCAACAGCAATTCCTCTGCGGAAAATTTCAAAAATGAGTATTGTAGATTCCATTGAAACGGTTGAGTAGAACACTATTTTTTGAACTGTCCGAACTTTCTAATATTTTGTGGACATTTAGGTTTTAGAATGACCTTATCAGTGAAAGCAGGTGGATAAAGGAGCTTTTGTCTATTTGCTGTGCTGATTCTGGTACAGTTGGCGGCCACTGGCACAACAGTTTTCCGCATTTACCCCAAGCAAAGGAGGCGAACAATATGGGCAAATTTTTAATATTATCCGTCACTGACCACGAAGAACATATACTCAATAAAATTATGGAAACTATCGCAAACGAGCCGAAGCTTAACCATATTGCGCCTCCTCTCCCTTGCAACATTCTTTCTTTTAAAAATCTGGAAATTCGGCTAAAGGAGCAGACAGTATCCTGCAGAGGTCAACTTGTTACTCTGACTCACCATGAGTTTGCTGTCCTTACATATCTGGCTCGTCATCCCGGCTGGGTATTCTCAGCCAGCCAGATTTATGAGGCCGTATGGGATAGAGACGGTGAACACTGCGGCACCGCCGTTGCCAGTGTCATCGGTCAAATCCGGCGCAAGTTGACGCCAGATACACCAAAGGGTGGCTATATCCGCACCGTACCGGGCAGTGGATATAAATTTGAATCCGTGATATAGGAAACGCCGGACATATGCCGCTTGGCTCTGTCCGGCGCTTCGTTTTATATAAAACAAGACTACAAGTATTACTTCCTTGCGTTGATTGAGCGAAGAAATTATAATTGAGGAATCATAGAAATCCACATAATTTATATTCTATGAAAAATGGGGTGTTACCTCAAGGCAGACCAATTATTTGTGTGCCGGTGGGCGTATCCCCGGTGCTGTGAAGATGGCTACCATTTGGCTGAT
>ERZ772863.170-NODE-170-length-87208-cov-16.324865_pt1 | contig 87208 bp, 76 predicted proteins | sample MGYA00512134_ERZ772863 | MGnify/ENA primary metagenome ERZ772863 (study PRJEB29015, sample SAMEA2737659) | human gut metagenome | biome: human gut; feature: human-associated habitat; material: faeces | place: China | collected 2012 ...
TGTTCACAACATATCTGAGGCAGAATGTGTAGATTATTCATTATCCAATATGGATCAAGAATTGAAAGATAGAATTTTTAATTTAATATAGCCTAGACATATTTATTGTAGCATGGAGAATGGCGAGATCATGTATGAGGCTTTCAGAGATGCGACTGACGGAACTGCAGGGTGGTCATTCTCAGATGAGACTTATACGGCAACATTAGACTGGAAGGAGAAATAATAAATGAAAAAAGTCATCAACCTTATTTCGAGCTTAGCATTGGTGATATCTCTGAGTAGTTGTGCCATTAAAGAAACGCCTATCATAAACGGTGTTGAGTATAAATACAACGATCAGTTCTACGCAGATACGGTAGATCAATTATTGACATACATAGACGATGGGGATAAAGACGGCGTAAAATCCTTACTGTGTAACGGTCTGAAAAATTCAGATGGTATTGACGCTGATATACAAGCGTTGATTGATGGATTTGAAGGCGATATAATTCGCACGACAGAGTATGAAAAGGATACTGTGAGCGCCAGCTCTTCAGGAAAAAATTATACCAGTGCTTTTCTTTCCAGATCATTTTATATTATCACGGATAAGCAAAAATATGGGGTATATATAGCAGTTTGTCCCATCGATGAAAAGCATGATGATGGGGAAGATCTGGTCGGCGTTTATAACATATCCATAAATACTTTGGATTATGAGTCCGGTGATATCGAGTGTAATACTGCCAATACTATTGAAATTGCAGACCATAACTGCTGCGTTGCTTCCGGTTATGGCGACAGCAGCAGTTATTTAGTGGCTCAGACGGGCAATAAGTACGAAGTTATAGATATTTACAGGATAATCAATCCACAAAGTATTGTAAAATATGATGATATAACCGCATGGAACAGCAGAGATTTTCTGAGCTTTAAGGAAAAATTCGGCGCTCCGTATGCCGAATCTCTTGACAATGACAAGGAACATGTTTTAGCCGATGTATATGTGTATGAAATTTCAGACAGCAATAAATACGCGATCGTGGCTGTTGGCAGAGATGACGGCTCGATCAATGCGCTGTCTGTTAAGGATATAGACAGCCGTTGGAGCGAAGATAATAAATATGAATATATTTTAGAGAATGAATAGATTAATGGCAAGGAATTAAATAACAAATGAGCAGCGAAATAATCGGAACAAAATTCAAGTACACGGTATTAACATTGACACCGTTTTCTTCAAACCATTTATGCACTGTAAGTCCGCTGCTTTTCTGTGCCTGGATCTGGGCTGACAATTCGGTCAGGCGAAATTCGTTCTTTACCGTTGTGATCGTTGTTTTCATTATCTTTATCTCCACATCTAATTTGGTCTAAGCAGCTCTATAGACTTTTTGAGATTGGGTAATTTACTCTATGGAGTTGCTTGAAGTTTATTATACTTCTTTAGTCATCGGTGGGGTAGATGCGGAGGGTTTGACGGTTACATTCAAATTCACAACGTCAATGATAGATGATATTTTAGAAGATGTCCCCGTGATTGATACAAATAGATATACTTGATGTAAAAATAGAAAATGTTTATTCGTCGTTTGGTGGGAAAGAAAATGTTATGAAATTGGAAAAACAAATTACAAATGAAGAGCTGCTTGAACTTACAAAAAAAGCATTTGAAAATAACGAGGTTGTTGAGTTCCTTTGCGGAGAGAAAGGATATGCTTGTCCTATAAGTCACTTTGTTCCAGCAAATGTACCAACGGATTTTAGTAGAATTATAGATTTTGGAGTATACAAACTTTATGAGGAAACTAAAAATGAAAAAATTGTTGCCAAATTCGAAGAAGCCATATTGTATCTTCTTGATTGCGATCCAGCAAAGAATTGGATAGCGTTTATGGTATGTTGGAATCAAATTAGGAATGAAAAAAGACACGAAGCACCATTTAAATTCATTAATCAAGAGTTAATTGAGAAATTGAAGGAAACGCTATTAAAACACGAAAAGGAGCTTCGTGTTTGTAAGGAATGGCAAGGTTGGAATGAAGAAAATGGGCTTTGGCAGGAAATTACAAGAATTAATAACATTGCAACTAAAAATTATGGGTTGAGTATATTATGAATATAGACGAAATATTTAGTAAAGGTGCATCTTATCTAATATCTGAAAAAGGTTAAGAAGACTATATTTCAGGCAAAGATGTTACATTGGGACGTCCTGTTGGAGATGATACTGTTGTTTGGGTTGCACCAAGTGCCGAAATTGATGAAGCTATAATTAAAACCAAATCCGGATGTTAACCCTAATATAGGAGAAATTGGCAACACGAATTCAATAAATGAAATCCCAACCAAACAATTAAATAATCTATATAATTCATTAGGAAGAGATTCTGAGTGCTTACGTTTCATTCATTGTATTTACTATACAAGCGCAGCAAGAGGTTTTATAAGGGTTCTCTTTAAAATACCCTTAAATACTTTTATTATTGTGAGGTTTAGACTATGGCATTTGTTAATGAAAAGCTGACTCCAACGCAAAGAGAGGAACTGGCTAAGAAAAAGATTAAGAACCCATACGGGAGCTTTAGGGACACGACAGAAGGTATCATGCCCCTGTACTTAACTATTGACAAAAATTCTGAAACATGGTTAGCACATTGCTATAACCATCATGACATGAATAATGATATAGAGGAATTTATCTTTATGTATAAATCAAATCCGATACCTGTTCAAGCAATAAAGAGTATTCATGAACAACAAGTTTGTTGGAAAATAACACGTATTGATTTCCCGAAAGGATTGCTAAAAGATAAAGAACACCTTCAAATTTTGTTAACTGACGCGTTCAAAGCTTACAACATATCCGGATGGCCTGGCGAAGAAAGTGGACAGGCTAAGGTAATATATGGCTATGAGTAAGGATGTGTATTGTAATGTTGACGTTATTGGAAGCATTAGATGAGCTCAATTCAAAATCAGAAAGTGAACTTACGCTTGATTATCTTGAAGAACTTGCTAAAAAAGTATCTATCTAACCTGTGCCTCATTTAACGATTAAAGGCTCTGAGATGACCTAAAATTGGTCTTATCAGAGCCTTTTCACTTTTTACCTTTATATTTTTTAACGAAAGGTTGTTCTAGGGGTGTGCATTTATTCTGGCAGCAGGACGCAGGCACAGAAACCGGGTTCGGGCTGATAGCAATATATGGTGAGGTCTTTCCCAATCTCAGGGCTAAAATCCTTCAGCGTGTGCTTTGTGCCGTTGAGTGCTACATCTGCGTAAGATACCAGCCATTTTCGGTCTCCGTTGCGAAATACTTCATAAAAAGACCGATTCAGCATTTCTTCCACTGTCACACCCTCAACTACCGCCATCTCCTTGTTGCAGTAGCGGAAAATAAAGTCAACGCCGTGACCATCCTCATCGAATACAAGCTCGATAACGCAGTAAGCCAGAGGCATTTCGTCCATAATACTGTACTTCTCGTAAAAACCCAACGGCGGGTCGAATTCCTCCTTAGGCGACGGAACGTCTAGCCCAAGCTCCTTACGCAGCCGTTGTGGATGGGCTGAATGGCAGCTTTGACAAGACCGAGTTTGATCTTGCTTCTGCAGAGAATACAACAATTGAAAACGCACCAACAGACACAACTGCTTTTGGCATTTCCGGAGGTGCGATCACAAAAGATCAGAAGATCGGAACTATTACAGTAAAGATCACCTCAGACACGTCAGATTCCTCAGACACCACTATGGTGAAAAATTTGGAGGATCTGCGCGGTGTATTTGAAAATGGTGGCAAGGCAAAGCTAAACAACGATCTTAACGGAGCATACGAGATGCTGACGGTTTCGTCAGGAAAAGATCTGGAGTTTGATCTGAACAGAAAGACGCTGAGTGTCGAATCTATTTCACTCTCAAATGATGGCAACGAAACGCTGACGCTGCGCAACGGTACTATCGGTTGTTATGTGCAGATGAATGGAAGAGCTGAACAACATCTGATCGTTGACAATTGTACTCTGAATGGGTTGGGCGACAATAATAATTACTCAGATGTGACCTTGAGAGATTGTGTCATCATGAAAGATTGCTTTACCAGCTATGGCGGCATTTGGAAATTCGAGGGAGTCAATAATATTACCGGAACAATGAAAGTTAAAAAAGATGTCACCATTTCCGGCGACTTTACGTTAGGGACGCTTAAAGTTCCCATGGTTACTTCCGGTACGCCGACCTTAAAACTGTCGGGTAATATTCGGATAGGCAAATTCTCCTTTGATAGTGTTTATAGAGAAGAGGCAAAGATCATCTGCGGTGTGGGTACATATAACTTTAAGCCGGATGAATATGAAACAGGCAGATATGGCGGTATTCAACTAGCAGAGGGATGCACCGTCAGCGGACCTGATGAGAACGGCATTTACACCGTTACAGCGGAATAAGGAGGGCAAAAAAATTAGGTAGCCGTTACCGACTACCTAAAGAACACATTCTATTCTGCAATGACCTTGTATATGATAAATGCCCATAGTGCAAGAGAAATTATCATCACCATATAAAAATACCAGTGTTTTGTTTTGTGACGGAAAAATTCCATGCCCAGAAATCCTCCCGCAAAGCCGCCAAGCAGGCTCAGACCCAGGAGCGTTTTCTCAGGTATCCGCCATTTGTGTGCTTTTGCCTTGTGCTTATCTGCACCAAAAAGTATGAACGTCAAAAGGCTCATTGCGGAAAGATATATTATAATGTATTTCAGCATATCTTTGCCCTCATATAAACAAAGGGCGGAAAAGCTCCGCCCTTGTATTTTTGTTTTTTTACTTGAAGTAAGCTACGCCGCTTTCAAATATCTTCTGATCCTTTTCACCAGGAACGTTCTTTGATACGCAGCAGCCCTTACGCTCTGAGTGACCCATTTTACCAAGAACACGTCCGTCAGGTGAGGTGATACCCTCGATAGCCTGGAATGATGTGTTAGGGTTGCAATGAATGTCAAATGTAGGTTCTCCGTCAAAGTCAACATACTGTGTAGCGATCTGTCCGTTTGCAGCAAGCTGTGCGATTTCCTCTGCTGTTGCAACGAAACGTCCCTCACCGTGTGAGATAGCCACGCTGTGGATATCGCCTACCTCACAGCCTGCAAGCCATGGTGACTTGTTGGAAGCGATCCTTGTGTTTACCATTTTAGACTGGTGTCTTGCAATGGTGTTGAATGTCAGTGTAGGGGAGTCGTCTCTCATATCTCTTATCTCACCATATGGTACAAGACCAAGCTTGATAAGTGCCTGGAAGCCGTTGCAGATACCAAGCATAAGACCGTCACGATTTTTCAGCAGGTCATGGATAGCGTCTGTAAGTCTTGGGTTTCTCAGGAATGATACGATGAACTTGCCTGAGCCGTCAGGCTCGTCGCCACCGCTGAATCCGCCTGGGAGCATTACTATCTGTGACCCTTTTATCTTCTTCTCCATTGCGTCAACAGACTCCTTGATAGCCTGTTCTGTAAGGTTTCTTACAACGAAGATGTCAGCCTCAGCTCCTGCCTTTTCAAAGGCTCTTGCTGTATCGTATTCGCAGTTTGTGCCAGGGAATACAGGGATAAGCACCTTTGGCTTTGCCACCTTGATAGCAGGTGCAACTCTCTTGTCTGCCTTGTAGCTGTACTTTTCAGGCTTTTCAGCAGGCTCCTTCACATGAACAGGATATACAGGCTCAAGCTTGCCCTCCCAAAGTGTCTGGAGCTTGTCAAGGCTTATTGTGTAATTGTCTGACTTTATCTCGTAGCTTTCTGTTGTTTCACCGATAACTCTCTCGTCAGTGTCAACGCCCTCTGCAAGCTCGATAACAAATGCGCCATAGCAAGCTCTGTAAAGTTCTTCTGCTGTGAGCTTATCTGTGAACTTAAAGCCTATCTTGTTACCAAATGCCATTTTTGCAACAGCCTCAGATACACCGCCGTATGATACAGCCCAGCATGAAAGCACCTTGCCCTCGGCAATAAGCTTTTCTACCTTTTCAAATACAGCCTTCAGTGAATCGAAGTTCACAAGCTTGTTGTCATCATACTCAGGCTTGATAAGAATTACCTTAGAGCCTGCTTTCTTGAACTCCTGTGAAACTACCTTGTCTGCGTCTGTTACTGATACAGCGAATGAAACAAGTGTAGGTGGAACGTCTATTTCCTCGAATGTACCTGACATTGAGTCCTTACCGCCGATAGAACCGCATCCCAACTCTATCTGTGCCTTGTATGCACCGAGGAGAGCAGACATAGGCTTGCCCCAACGCTCAGGATCGTTCTGAGTTCTCTCGAAATACTCCTGGAATGTGAGCCAGCACTTCTCATATGTACCGCCTGTTGCGATGACCTTTGCGATAGACTCAACTACTGCACTCATTGCACCATGGTATGGGCTTACAGATGAGAGATATGGGTCATAGCCCCAGCCCATAATGGACGTTGTCTTTGTATTGCCGTGAAGAACAGGGAGCTTTGCAGCCATTGCCTGTGTAGGTGTGTTCTGATATTTACCGCCAAATGGCATAAGAACTGTGTTTGCACCGATTGTTGAGTCAAATCTCTCAACAAGACCCTTCTGTGAGCAGATGTTGAGGTTTGATATCATAGACTCCCAGCGGTCAGCAGTGTCAGCGTCGTTGCTCTCTGCTGCGAAAACAGGTGCAGGGATAGAAATATCTGTGTGCTTTTCAGCTCCGTTTGAGTTAAGGAACTCTCTTGTAAGGTCAACGATAGTGTTGCCGCACCAGTTCATTTTAAGTCTTGGCTCAGCAGTTACTCTTGCCACCATTGTTGCTTCAAGGTTTTCCTTTGCAGCCTCAGCCATGAACTTTTCAAGGTCGCTCTTTGCGATAACAACAGCCATTCTCTCCTGTGACTCAGAGATAGCAAGCTCAGTGCCGTCAAGACCGTCATACTTCTTTGTAACAGCGTCAAGGTTGATAGAAAGTCCGTCAGCAAGCTCGCCGATAGCAACGGAAACTCCGCCTGCGCCGAAGTCGTTACAACGCTTTATCATTGAAGTAACTTCAGGGTTTCTGAACAAACGCTGAAGCTTTCTTTCCTCAGGTGCGTTACCCTTCTGTACCTCAGCTCCGCAGTTTTCAAGTGAGTGGAGGTTGTGTGATTTTGAAGAACCTGTTGCTCCGCCGCAGCCGTCACGTCCTGTTCTTCCGCCAAGGAGGATAACGATATCCTCAGGCTCAGGTCTTTCACGTCTTACGTTCTCAGCAGGAGCAGCACCTACTACGGCACCTATCTCCATTCTCTTCGCAACATAGCCTGGGTGATATATCTCGTGAACGTGACCGGTAGCAAGACCTATCTGGTTGCCGTATGAAGAATAACCGTTTGCCGCACCTACAACTATCTTTCTCTGTGGAAGCTTACCTGTGATAGTGTCCTCAACAGGAACCAGCGGATTGCCTGCACCTGTTACTCTCATTGCCTGATATACATATGAACGTCCTGACAGAGGGTCTCTGATAGCGCCACCAAGACAAGTTGCCGCACCGCCGAAAGGCTCGATCTCTGTAGGGTGGTTGTGTGTTTCGTTCTTGAACATGAGCAGCCAGTCCTCAGGATTGCCGTCAACGTCAACAGTTATCTTAACAGAGCAAGCGTTTATCTCCTCACTCTCGTCAAGGTCTTTGAGCAGACCAGCCTTTTTAAGCTGCTTTGCGCCGATACAAGCAAGATCCATAAGTGTAACAGGCTTGTCAGTTCTGCCTGCGTAAAGGTCTTTTCTTGTGTTGATATAGTCTGCAAAGGTAGCAGCTATGTAGTCTGAGTCGATAGAAACGTTATCGACGATAGTGGAGAATGTAGTATGACGGCAGTGGTCAGACCAATATGTGTCTATCATTCTTATCTCAGTGATAGTAGGATTTCTCTTTTCAACGTTCTTGAAATAATCCTGACAGAACTTGATATCGTCAAAGTCCATTGCAAGACCCAAGTCTGTGAGCATGAATCTCAGGTCATCGTCTGTTGAATAGATAAAGCCCTCAACAGTCTTAACTGTGGTAGGGATAGTATACTTGATATCGAGTGTATCGAAGCAATCAAGGGAAGCCTCTCTTGACTCAACAGGGTTTATCATATAGTGCTTGATCTGGTCAAGCTCTGCTTCTGTGAGTTTGCCAGAAACGATATAAATTCTCGCTGACTTGATAGTAGGTCTTTTTCCTCCAGTGAGAAGTGAGATACACTGTGCGCAGGAATCAGCTCTCTGATCAAACTGACCTGGCAGATACTCAACTGCAAAAACAAACTCGTCAGCTTTTACAGCAGGCAGGTGATCGTAAGTAACATCAACAGCAGGCTCAGAGAAAACGACTGGTGCTGCAAGGTCAAAATCCTCTCTTGAAAGACCCTCTGCGTCATAGCGGTTTATAACTCTCAGACCTGTAAGGTTATCAAGTCCCAGAGCTGACTTTATTCCGCCGATAAGTGAATTTGCTTCAACTGCAAATTCAGGCTTTTTTTCTACATAAATACGGTAAACAGACATGGCTACATCTCCTTATAATAGTTACTTCTATTATACTACATTTTTCGCATATTTGTCAATAAAATTCTTATTATTCGGCAGGGCATATAATTATGTGTGAATAAGAGTTGGCTCACTTGTTGATTTTTTAGTTCATAAAAGCAGAAATACCGCACCATTACAGTGCGGTATCCCTAAAATATTAATCTGCAAACGGATTTTCTGTTGGATAAAGCATACCCTTTGGCTGATTGAAGCCTATGTCTGTCATGCCAAGATATGTCATAACACTGTGGAGTGCCTTGCCATAGTGACCAAAAGCAACAGCACCGTGGTGAGGATAGTTCTTCTGAACGAGAACATGGCGGTAAAATCTGCCCATTTCGTTTATAGCGAAAATACCGATAGAGCCGAATGAACGTGTTGCCACAGGAAGAACTTCGCCCTCTGCGATATATCCTTTGAGCTGTGCGTCAGCCGTTGACTGGAAGCGGAAGAATGTTATATTTCCGTCAACGATATTGCCCTCAAGAGTACCTCTTGAAATATTAGGCTCGCTGTCCGGCTCAAGATTTCTCTTCATGATACGCTGGAACTTCATCTCAGGCTCTTTTACAAGGCATGAAGCTGTGTTTCCACAGTGGAAGCCCATGAATGTATCCTTATGTGTGTAAGGGAACTTTCCTGCAATATCATCATTGTATATGTCCGCAGGAACAGTGTTGTTGATGTCGAGGAGCGTAACAGGCTTCTGTGATACACAAACGCCTATGTATTCGCTGACAGCACCGTAGATATCTACTTCGCAGGCAACAGGAATGCCTATCTTTGTAAGTCTTGAATTAACATAGCAAGGAACGAAGCCAAACTGCGTCTGGAATGCAGGCCAGCACTTGTTTGCAAATACGACATATTTCCTTGAGCCTTTGTGAGCTTCTGCCCAGTCAAGAAGAGTAAGTTCATACTGCGCAAGTCTTGGAAGGATGCCTGCCATTTTATTGCCCTTGCCAAGCTCTGCTTCCATGTCAGCCACAACAGCAGATATTCTCTCATCGCCGGCATGGGCGTTGAATGACTCGAAAAGGTCAAGCTCTGAGTTTTCTTCTATCTCGATACCCATGTTGTAGAGCTGTCTGATAGGTGCGTTGCAGGCAAGAAAGTCCTGTGGACGTGGTCCAAATGAGATTATCTTCAGATCCTTAAGACCGAGGATAGCCCTTGCAACTGGAACGAACTCGCTTATCATCTTTGCACACTCGTCAGGTGTACCAACAGGGTACTCAGGGATATAAGCCTTGATGTTTCTCAGTGCAAGGTTATAGCTTGCGTTGAGCATTCCGCAGTATGCGTCGCCTCTGTTGTCGATAAGTGCATCACCGCATAGTTCTTCAGCGGCCGCAACGAACATAACAGAACCGTCAAACTTCTTTGCTAGAAGTGTTTCTGAGGACTCAGGTCCGAAGTTTCCAAGATATACAACAAGTGCGTTGCAGCCTGCCGCATTCACCTCGCCGAGAGCTTTGAGCATATCATTCTCGTTCTCCACAACTGTAGGACATTCGTAGATATCTCCGTAAGCCTTTTTGTACTCCTGACAGACCTTGATACGTCTTGATTCTGAAAGCGACATAGGGAAGCAATCTCTTGAAACTGCAACGATGCCAAGTTTTACTTCTGGTATATTTTTCATGTTTTAACCTCCGATTTTCATTTATTTATGACTTTATTCTAGCATACCTTTGTGCTGTTTTCAATAGCTTTTTGTGCAAATTTTCGTGAAATTTAGTTAGCTGCCCAGCATGAAAAAGTGCGTTAGCCCAAGCCACTCTCTCACCCAATATGTGAACAGGTATCGTGGCTCGGTGTAGGCTGAATAAGCGGTGACATTATCCACCCCCTGAGCCTTTGCGATAAGGCTTGCACGGTATTGATGAAAACCATCTGTGACGATAGTCATATCATGGCTCATGCCGAGTTCATCGAGCATCTTGAGAGAGTTTTGGATATTTTCGTAAGTTGAAGTGGACTTGTCTTCCATTATTATCCTGTCGCTGTCCATGCCTTTTTCAAGCAGGTAATTTTTCATTGCCAAGGCTTCGCTTATTTTCTCATCATCACCCTTGCCGCCTGAAACTATGCAAAGCGTATCGGGATTGTCGTTCATAGCCGTAATTGCAGCGTCAAGTCGTCTGCGTAACATTCGTGAGGGACGTTCGCCTTTTACCTGACAGCCAAGCACAACTATAACATTGGCTTTTTCAGGGCGGTTTTCCTGTGCTTTGTACATTAGTATGGAAAGAATACCCACATATATTATCCCAGCAAGTATCAATGTGCTTACAAAGATAAGCCCGAATTTACCTGCGCCATGTCCCCATATTTTTGATATAATACCGCAGAATTTTGTCCAGTTTGCCGTTATGATCACTAGCATCACCGAAACGATGATGCCAAGCAGGTTGCCCGAACATATAACAGGAAATGGTACAAGAAACAGAAACAACAGCAAGGTTTCCAGTGCAAGCAATATTATTTTTACGCTCATTAGTTATCTCCTTGTCTTTTTTGTACTATTATAACACATAGCCTTTGCGATTACAAGTGCAAAAGAAAAAGCGCTCCGCAGCAGCAGAACGCTTTTATAAGGAATGATCTAAGTTGAGATCAGATCACCGAATTTTTCGAGAAAATCACGCTTGTCGTCATATTTAGCTACCAGCGATACAGTTTTCTTTGTGCCAAGACCGAAAATACCCATAAGTGATTTTGGATTGAGTATTTTTGTTCCTGACTGCACCACCAGATCGTATTTGCAGCTTAAAGCCGCTTCATGCAAAGTCTTGATGTCATTAAGATCGTTTATCCTGATATAAGCTTTGATCATGTTCGTGATTATGCCCTTTGGCATATCCTCCTTTCGCAATAATAACCTCTGAAAAATTAAAAAGAACCGAAAATTTCTGAGATTTTCGTTTCTTTTTACATTGGCAACAGCAGTTCTATACTTATATGTCACATATCTTAATCCATGTATAATTATATGCCAATGTGAACAAATAGTAAACAGATATTGTGTAAAATATTATATACGAAGATATTAATACGAATTTTACTTATTTCATGTTAATTTATTATATAAAATTTGGATAATTAATCATATTAAAACGTTTTAGTTAATGTGGAACATATATAAAAGCTATAACAAATCAGCTAAAAGTTTTCTTGTTACGAAAATCTCAAACGTTTTATATGCACTTTGAATGAAAATACAACAAAAGTAGAAAGTGTATATTCGTAAATATATTAAACTATATTATGAGATTTTGCAAAAATGCGAAATCGTTTAAATTTTGCAACAAAAAAAGCACTGAGCTTTTAAAACTCAGTGCTTTTGTGATATCAAAGTTTAGTCAACAATAAATTCTTTGATCTCGTCAAGGAATTTAGTAGCGTCGTCTGTGTGTGCTACGAGCTGGATAGGATTTGAAAGGTCAAGGCTGAAAATACCCATAATTGACTTAGCGTCAACTGCATATCTTCCTGACGCAAGATCCACATCAAAGTCGTACATAGAAACTACGCTTACAAACTTCTTTACCGCTGCAATGGAATCGAGCATGATTTTTACCTTTGTCATAAATATTCCTCCTTCAGAATGATCGGTATATCCGATCTTGATTCCCACATAAATTCTGTAGATCTTTTCTCTACAATTTATATTATAAACGATTTTTCTGATTTGTCAATGGATATTTGCAAAAAAAATTAAAATATGGTACAATTGTCAAGAGTGATAAAAATCAAAGTTTAGATTTATACAATATGCACATATATTACCGTGATTTATTGTGCATTATAAACATTTGGCTACTGAAAGGAAATCAAATATGAAAGCCTTTTTCTATACATTCGGCTGCAAGGTAAATCAATATGAAACAGAAAATATAAAGGAAGCAATGCTGTCCGAGGGGTATGAGGTCACTGAGGATTATGCTGATGCAGAGGTCTGTGTTGTAAATACCTGCACTGTTACCGCTCAGTCGGACTCAAAATGCCGACAGCTTATTCACAAGATAAAAAAAGCTAATCCTGAGTGTCTGATAGTTTTGGCAGGCTGTTTTCCGCAGGCTTTTGAAAAGGAAGCTTCTGCTCTTGACGAGTGCGGTATCATAGTTGGCACAGGTGCAAAAAAGGAAATACCTGCCCTTATAAAAAGGTATATCACAAGTGGCGAGCGTATTATCAGGATAATTCCTCGTGAGAGGGGAGAGGCTTTTGAGAAAATGACAAACTCAGGTGCTGACCAAAAAACTCGTGCGTATATCAAAATTCAAGACGGCTGTGATCAGTATTGCACCTACTGTATTATCCCCACTGCGAGAGGACACATCTGCTCAAAACCTTTGGAGGATATCGCTCCCGAAGTTCAGCAGCTCGTTGACTCAGGTCACAAGGAGATAATCCTCACGGGCATAAATCTTTGCTGTTACGGCAGAGACTTCAAAAACGGCACGCGGCTCATTGACGCTGTTGAAGCCGCCTGCGGCTGTGATGGCGATTACAGAGTGCGTATCGGCTCTGTTGAGCCTGAGCTTATTTCAGATGAAGATATCCTTCGAATGTCAAAGCTTGAAAAGCTCTGTCCGCATTTTCATCTTTCCCTGCAAAGCGGCTGTGACGAAACTTTGAAGCGTATGAACCGCCATTACGATACGGCGGAGTATGCCGAGCTTTGCGAGAAGCTTCGCAGGCATTTTCCAAACTGCGCTATAACCACCGACATAATGGTGGGCTTTCCACAGGAAACTGACGAGGAATTTGAAAAGTCGCTGGCATTTGCAAAGAAGATATCTTTTGCAGAAACGCATATTTTCCCGTATTCACGCAGACCTACCACTGTTGCCGACAAAATGAAAGGTCAGCTCGACCGCAAGACCAAGCACAATCGTGCGGCTCAAATGGCAGATGTATGCAACGAAACAAAGGCTTTGTATCTCAAAAGTCTTGTGGGCACAGTGCAGGAGGTTTTGTTTGAAAAGGAAACAAGCCTTCAGTGGCACCAAGGTCATGCGCCAAATTATGTGACAGTGAAAATACCGAGGACGAGCGAAGAAGTTTCTTTAAGGCGACAGCTTTTAAAGATAGAGATAACCTCGTCAGATGGCGAGTTTTGTTACGGAAAACTTATATGAGTACAAAAAAGAGGACCGCAAATGCGATCCTCTTTCGTTATATCAGATTTTTCTGTGCTCAGCCAAGCTTTGCAAGAATTATCTCCTTCATCTTTCCTGGGTTAGCCTTGCCCTTTGATGCTTTCATGCACTGACCTACCAGATAGCCAAGAGCATTAGTCTTTCCGCCCTTGTAGTCATTTACAGACTTTTCGTTTGCGGCAAGAACTTCGTCAGCGATCTTTTCAAGTGCGCTGTCATCAGAGACCTGTGCAAGACCCTGCTCCTCGATAATGTCGCTTACCTTTTTGTCCTCCTCGAGAAGAACTGCAAAAACTTTCTTTCCGCCAGCGTTGGAAATGGTCTTTGCCTCGATCGCAGCGACGAGGTCAGTAAGATTGTCAGCAGTGAGCTTTGTATCTTCGAGAGTCTTGCCTGTTGCGTTCATGTACTTAACAAGGTCGCCAAGTATCCATGTTGTATAGCACTTTGCAGGGAACTTGTCCTTTGCCATGCAATCGTCAAAAAGCTTTGCAAGGGAAACAGACTCTGCTATAAACGTTGCGTCCTTTATGTTCAGACCGAACTTCTTTACATATCTGAGTATCTTTACGTTTGGAAGCTCTGGGATACTCTTTTTAAGCTCGTCAACACGCTCCTGCTCAACAACGATAGTGAGCAGGTCCGGCTCAGGGAAGTAACGATAATCCTGTGCGTCCTCTTTTGAACGCATTGGAATGCTCATGCCCTTTTCATCGTCCCAACGGCGTGTTTCCTGCTCGACCTTTCCGCCTGCTTCAAGAACAGCTATCTGTCTTTCTACCTCGTAGTCGATACCTCTTACAGCAGCAGAGAAGCTGTTTACGTTCTTCATCTCAGAACGTGTGCCGAATGGCTCGCAAGGCTTGTGAACAGATACGTTTACATCACATCTGATAGAGCCTTCCTGCATTTTACAGTCGCATATGCCAAGATACTGTAGGATAGATTTCAGTGTTTCAAGATAAACCTTTGCTTCCTGTGAGGAACGCATATCAGGCTCAGAAACTATCTCGATAAGCGGAACACCGCAGCGGTTAAGGTCAACAAGTGATACACCATGGAACTTGTCAGGGTGGAGAAGCTTACCTGCGTCCTCCTCGATGTGTATTCTTGTGATACCTATTCTTCTTTCCTCGCCGTCAACAAGGATATCAACATAACCCTTGCCGCAGAGAGGAACTTCTGCCTGTGATATCTGATAAGCCTTTGGCAGGTCAGGGTAGAAATAGTTCTTTCTGTCCTGCTTGCAGACACGGTTTATCTCGCAGTTGAGTGCGTGACCCATTCTTATTGCATAGTCAACTACCTTTTCGTTAAGAGTAGGCAGTGTGCCAGGCATACCCATGCAGATAGGGCAAACCTGTGAATTGACTTCAAGACCGAACTGGTTCTTGCAGTCGCAGTATATTTTAGACTCGGTATTTAGCTCAGCATGAGTTTCAAGACCGATTACAACTTCGTAGCCTTTTACCATTTTTGTGACCCCTTTCCTTAAAGCTCAGGCATTTTGAATCCGCCAACAAGCTGCTCATAAGCATAAGCTGTGTTAAGCAGACGCTGCTCTGTAAACTTTCCACCGATAAGCTGCATACCAACAGGCAGACCCTTGTCGTCATATGCACAAGGAATGCTTATTGCAGGCAGACCTGCAATGTTCACTGTAACGGTGCAGACATCGTTTGCGTACATTTTAAGGGGATCGTCAGTGTTTTCACCGATCTTGAATGCTGTTGAAGGAACTGTCGGAGTAGCGATAACGTCAACGTCAGCGAACTGTGCTGCGAACTCCTGCATTATTCTCTTCTGAACGAGCTTTGCTTTCTTGTAGTAGGCGTCATAGAAACCTGATGAAAGCACGAATGTGCCGAGCATTATTCTTCTCTTTACTTCGTCGCCAAAGCCCTCTGAACGTGTTCTCTCGTACATATCAACAAGTCCGTCATATTCTTCAGCTCTGAAGCCGTATCTTACACCGTCAAATCTTGCAAGGTTTGAAGAAGCTTCTGCAGAAGAAATGATGTAGTATGATGAAAGTGCATAATCTGTAGACGGCAGAGAAATCTCCTTTACAGTTGCGCCCTGCTTTTCAAGCTCTTTCACAGCGTTCATTACAGACTGCTTAACGAATGGGTCGATACCCTCGCCGAAATACTCCTTTGGTATACCGATCCTCAGACCCTTTACGTCAGCCTTGAGGTCAGCCGCGAAATCAGGATACTCTCTATAGGAAGAAGTAGCGTCATACTTGTCATGACCAACGATAGCAGACTGTACCATAGCAACGTCCTTTACGCACTTGCCGAGAGGTCCGATCTGATCCAGTGATGAAGCGAAAGCAACAAGACCATATCTTGAAACGCTGCCGTATGTAGGCTTCAGACCTACAACGCCGCAGTATGAAGCAGGCTGTCTGATAGATCCGCCTGTGTCAGAACCAAGAGTAACGATAGCCTCTCTTGCTGCAACAGCGGCAGCAGATCCGCCTGATGAACCGCCAGGTATCCTCTCTGTATCAAATGGGTTTTTAGTAGGCTTAAAATGTGAGTTCTCGGTTGATGAACCCATAGCGAACTCGTCCATGTTGAGCTTGCCTGTTACAACGATATCGTCAAGCTTGTTCATTACAGTCGCATTGAAAGGCGGAACATAGTTTCCAAGCATTTTTGATGCACAAGTTGTTCTCAGACCCTTTGTTGAGATATTGTCCTTGATACCAACAGGTATACCAGCCAAAGGTGAAAGCTCTTCGCCATTTGCAAGCTTTTCATCTATCTCAGCGGCTTTTTTCATAGCGTTTTCTTCGTCAAGTGTCAGATAAGCGTCTACCTTGCCCTCAACTGCTTTTATTCTGTCAAAAACAGACTTTGTAAGCTCTGCGGAGCTTATTTCCTTGTTCTTTATCATTTCTGACAAGTCGCAGGCATTTCTTTCAAAAAGTTCCAATTATAACACTCCTTACTCTACTGTTTTAGGCACGACAAGACAGCCTGCCTTTACCTGAGGAGCGTTCTGCATAAGCTCCTGTCTTGTGAATTTATCCTGAACAGCCACGTCTTTTCTGAGTATCATCGGGTTGTCAGGGTCAAGGGTCATTTCGTCCTGAATGTCGGGGAGCTTTTCAACCATTCCCACGATGTTTTCCATTTCTGACTCAAACTTATCAAGCTGATCGTCTTCGATGCGAAGTCTTGCCAGCTTGGCAATGTGTTTAATGTCAATGTTCATTTTACATTCCTCCTGTTTTATTTATATAAAAAGATATTATCTTATTTTATCATATCCTTGAACTGTTCTTCGGTGATTATCTCGATACCGAGCTGCTGAGCTTTATCAAGCTTGCTTCCTGCTTCCTCACCTGCAAGAACATAGTCCGTTTTTTTGGACACCGAGCCGCTTGCCTTGCCGCCGTATTTCTCAATGAGTGCTTTTGCTTCGCTTCTTTTCAGTGTCGGCAAAGTGCCTGTGAGAACAAAAGTCTTTCCTGCAAAGCGGTCGTCTATCTGTATCTTCTCATACTTTGTGTTTATCCCACATTCTTTGAGCCTTTGGATAAGCTCTATCATATGCTCTTCATGGAAAGCGTTGTAAACGCTTTGCGCCATTACGCCGCCAAAGCCGTCTATCTCGGATATCTGCTCAGCGGAAGCGTTCATGATGTTGTCTAGGTCGCCGAACTTGTCGCACAGAAGCTTCGCAGAAGACTGTCCGATATTTCTTATGCCCAGACCAAACACCAATCTGTCCAAAGAATTGGACTTTGACTTTTCTATAGCACCGAGAAGATTGTTCACTGATTTTTCCTTGAAGTTGTCAAGCTGTAAAAGCTTGTTTTCGCTCAGAGTGTAAAGGTCAGCCACAGAGGTGATAAGCTTGTTGTCAAGAAGGGTGTGAACTATCTGCGGACCAAGACCGTCAATGTTCATTGCGCCCTTTGAAGCAAAGTGAACAATGCTTCTGAATATCTGGGCAGGGCAGTCAACGTTCGGACACCTTACCGCCGCTTCTTCCTCGGACTTCACAAGCTTTGTTCCGCATACAGGACAGCACTCAGGGAGCGTGAAAACTCCGTCGCCATGCTTTTCCACAGAGCCAAGCACCTCGGGAATGATATCTCCAGCCTTGCGGACCTTGATGATATCCCCCACGGAAATGTTTTTCTCTCTTATAAAATCCTGATTGTGCAGGGTCGCTCTTGAAACGCTCGTGCCTGCAAGAAATACAGACTCGAACACGGCCACAGGTGTTATAGCACCAGTTCTGCCCACGTTAAGCTCTATATCAAGCAGCTTTGAGGTCTTTTCCTCAGGCGGAAACTTGTAAGCCACAGCCCACTTTGGCACTTTTGCAGTTGCACCAAGTATTTCACGCTGTCTGAAATCATCGACCTTTATAACAACGCCGTCAATATCGAATGGCAGGTCAAAACGCTTTTCTCCGATAGCCTTTATGCAGCCTATGACCTCATCAGCGGTAGACACACGCTTGTAATCAGGGATAGTCTTGAATCCCAGTGTTTTCAGATAGTCAAGAGACTCCTTGTGGGAAGTAAGCTCCTTGCCCTCTATCTGCTGAACATTAAACACAAAGATGTCAAGCTTTCTTTTAGCCGCTATCTTAGGGTCTTTCTGTCTAAGAGAACCTGCGGCGGCGTTTCTAGGGTTTTTGAAAGGCTGCTCGTCATTATCCTCCTGCTCTTTAACAAGCTTCAGAAAAACATTTCTCGGCATATATGTTTCACCTCTGACTTCTATCAAAGGCAGTTCCTCGTTTATTTTTATAGGAATGGACTTTACAGTTTTCAGATTAGAAGTAACGTCCTCGCCCACAAATCCGTCACCACGGGTCGAGCCTATTACAAGCTCTCCATTATGATATTCCAGTGACACAGAAAGTCCGTCTATTTTAGGCTCAACAACGAATTGCGGTTTATCCACAGCCTGCTGAACTGTCTCAATAAAGCTTCTCACCTGTTCAAATGAAAAAACGTCCTGCAAAGAACCCATTTGCACACGATGTGTGACTTTCTCAAATATTGATATCGCCTTGCCGCCTACACGCTGAGTAGGGGAGTCGCTTCTGATAAACTGCGGAAACTGCTCCTCAAGGCCCTTTAGTTCCTGCTGGAGCATATCGTATTCATAGTCTGTGATCTCGTTCCTGTCCTCAACATAGTAAAGCTGAGAGTGATAATTCAAAAGCTTCACAAGCTCGTCTATACGTTTTTTAGTGTCCTGTTCGTTCAAAATAACACAACTCCATTTCTGCCAACTTTTTACGGCATATCATACGCAGGGCAATACCACATAAGGATTGTACGCAAGATGCGTAGCCAGATTTTTCGTTAGCTTGTATAGAAACGACGCAGGAATACTTCCGTATTTCAAGGAGTTTCTGTGCGAGATAACGGAAAATCTGCAAGCAGATTGCGTGCAAAGCCGTTAGGCGTGCCTTATGCGGTATTGCCCTTTATATTATACCATAATTGCTGGTGAAATACAAGCCTTTTTTCTATAAACTGCGAAAAAATCAGCCTTTTCCCTTGTCTAAGTACATATCAGGTATCTCCCCTACGATAACAGTTTCGCTTACGGGATAGTCGTAGCTCACCACGATATCCGTAGAGTGTGCAGGAAGAATGGCAGTCATTTCTATGGTCACAGTGAGATAGAGGCTGTATTTTGTCTGATTTATCCCTGCTTCCGTTAAACCGCTTTTAAGCTCGGTTTTTGCCGCGCCTATCTGATGAAGCCGCAGTGGTATGTCAAAACCTCTGCCTGTGAGGATATTTATTCCTGAAAGTGTGCCGATTGGTACGCTGAGTTTTGTACCCTCAAGCTGTGAAAGGCTTTCGTTCACAGCTTTTGAAACACTGCTTTGAAGCCTGTTCACAGCGTTCGTATCGCTGTTTATGGAGGTTATCCTGCCGTCAGTTTCGGATATCTTTATATAACTGCTCTGGGGCAGTTTTTCCAGCTCTCTGTTTATGGCCGCATTTATCACGTCAAGTGCCGCCTGCTTGCTTTCAAACTCGCTTATTTCGCTGATGTGCCTTGAAAGCTGTGCAAAAAACACCGTCGTGAGCAGTGCAAGAATAATAACGACAGCAAGAATTATGTATGAAATTCTGTTCTTGAAAGAACGCTTGTGGACGCTCAAAAAAATCACCGCCTTTGGCTTATTATATACCAAAATGCGGTGATATGTGATTATTTTACTTTAATTCAACGATAGTTACGCCGTCCTCACCCTCTCCGTAAACGCCTTTTCTGAATGATTTTACAGACGGGTGGTGTTTAAGCGCACGCCTTATGGCGTCACGGAGAATACCAGTGCCTCTGCCGTGGATTATGGTAAGCATCGTCACCCCTGACATGATAGCGTCAGAAATAAACTGTTCCATTTCATGAACGCCCTCGTCTGCGGCATAGCCCCTGATATCAAGCTCGGTGGATACCTTTCGTGTCATACGGCTCTCAATGCCGCTTTTGGATACTCCACCTTTTTTCACAGGCTTCTTTGTCTGTTTTTGCGGCTGCTGTTTTTCAATAAGCTGAAGCTTCTTTACATCTATCTTGGTTTTCATTATGCCTGCCTGAATGAAGCACATTCCGCTGTTGTCAGGGGGCGTTATAATGATACCCCTTTTATTTATGTCAACGATAAGCACGCTGTCACCCTTTTTCAGCGGCCTTGGCAGCACATATCCCTCGTTCCTGCTTTCAGAAACAGGGTTAGCCTCGCTGTAAAGCTTGTTCATTGTGGACTTCTGCTTGTGCCTTGCGTCAATGGCTTTCTGAGTGAAGTTCGGATTTTCTTTCTCTTTTCTCAGCTTGTCAAGCTCGTCAACAAGTGCCTGTGATTCACGCTGAACACGATTTACGATCTGCTGAGCCTCACGTCTTGCCTTTTCAAGCTCGGCTTCTTTCTGATCGTAGAATTTTTCTTTCTGCTCTGCAAGCTCTTTTCTGAGAGCCTCGCTTTCCGCACGGTATTTCTCCGCAAGCCTGTTGTTTTCTTCAAACTGCATTCTTGTGCGTTCAAGATTGTCTATGATAGTTTCAAACTTTCTGTTATCCTCAGAAATAAGCGACTCAGCGTACTTGATTATATCCTTGTCGATACCAAGACTTTCAGAGATAGCAAAAGCGTTGGACTTACCGGGTGAGCCTATGATAAGCCTGTATGTCGGGTGCAAGGTCTGCACGTCAAACTCGCATGAAGCATTCTCAACGTCAGGGGTGTCGATAGCGTACATTTTAAGCTCCTGATAGTGAGTAGTTGTAACTAGCGTCGCACCGAATATCCTTATGCGTTCAATTATAGCCACCGCCAGTGCAGCACCCTCCACAGGGTCAGTGCCTGAACCAAGCTCGTCAAGAAGCACAAGGCTTTCGTTGTCCGCTTCGTCAAGTATGGTCTTTACTCTGCTTATGTGAGAAGAGAATGTAGAAAGATTGTTTTCTATAGACTGCTGGTCGCCGATATCAACGAGCACGTTTTTATATACTGATATCCTGCTTCCGTCTGACGCAGGAATGAGCAGACCACACATTGTCATAAGCGTGAGCAGACCCACAGTTTTAAGCACAACTGTCTTACCGCCCGTGTTAGGACCTGTTATTATCAGGGAGTGATAGTCAGTGCCAATGGAAAAGTTTATAGGCACGACCTTTTTCGGGTCGATAAGAGGGTGACGTGCCTTGTTCAGCACGATAACACCGTCATTGGATATCTCAGGGAGCATTGCTCTCATTTTTGCACCAAGGTTTGCCTTTGCAAAATAAAGGTTAAGCTCTGTTACCGCATTGTAGTTTGAAATGAGCTGGTCTTTCATTTCGGCACATTCCATGGAAAATTCAGCGATTATCCTGTGTATCTCGTCCTGCTCCTGACCCTGCAAAATTCTGATATCATTGTTTGCCTCCACTACTGACATAGGCTCGATAAAAAGCGTTGAGCCTGTTGCGGAGGTGTCATGAACAAGACCGCTGACATTGCCCTTGAACTCAGTCTTTACCGGAAGAACAAAACGTCCGTCACGCATTGTGACGATGCTCTCCTGCAAATATTTCTGAGTGCTTGGGGATTTTATCATCTTGTCAAGGGTCTCTCTTATCTTAAGCCCTGAACGTGTTATCTTCTGCCTTATGCTTCTCAGCTCCGCACTTGCGTCGTCAGAAAGCTTTGTGTCATCTATGATAGCCGTTTCAAGTCGCTGCTGCAGATACTTGTTTGGATAGAGCATTTCAAAGAGATATGAAAGGGAAGTGTCCTTGTTCTCACACTGCTCATACCAGTGGTGAAGCTCATAGGTCTGCGCAAGCAAGCGTCTTATCTGGATAAGCTCTCCAAGAGAAAGCACACCGCCTGCCTCGGCTCTTTTGATGTAAGTTGATACGTCATTTATGTTGTAGAAATTCGGCGTGCCGTATCTCACGCTGAGTTCAAGTGCTTCGGCGGTCTTGCCTGTTTCTTTCTTGACTGTGTAAAGATCAGAACAAGGTTTTATCCCCAAAGCCATTTTTTTCGTTTTTTCGTTGGAACATTCTTTTGAAAGCATTTCAAGAATTTTGTTCAGCTCCAGCGAATCATAAAATCTTTCGTCCATTATATATACCTCAAAATATGACAATAGGCAAAGCTACGCAATGCCTACAAAAGTCTGTAAAAATCAAGCGACGGAAACTTGCCTTTCAGATTATATCTAACAAACCGCTCTGTAAAAGCGGTCAGCTTTTTCTGATATCTTTCGCTTATCTTGAAAGCAAAAAGCCGCTCATATTCCGTCAGTGCAATAAATCGGACTATGTATAGCATAGTCCTGTCTAATTCAATATCGTAAATGCTGTCAGGATTGTAACAGCACTTGTCACACTCCAAGACACCTGTTGACAGATTGAAGTGCATAATGTCAGCTTCATACGCCATGCAAACCGAACAGCCAAGGAGCGCAGGCCTTAATCCTGCTTCGCACAGCAGACGAAACTCAAATATAGATTTGAGAAGTTCGTTATCCCTGTCGCCCTTATCGAGAAAATAAAGTGTGTTCAGCGTCAGCCGCATTATCTCGTCACAGCCGCTTTCCTCTGTTCGTATATACATGAGAAGCTCAGAAAAGTAAGAGGCAAGAGCCGTTTTTTTAGGGTCGAGCCTGATGTTGTAAAAAAGCTTCTCTGATTCACTGCTATTGAGAAAAAACATTGATTGGTCTTTAGCGTTCTTCTTTTCCTCAACGCACAGCTTAGAGTATGCAAAAAGCTGCGTTGATGACGCATTTTTCGTGCTTTTCCTGCCTCCACGAACAAATATATCTATGACTCCACGCTCTGCTGTGAGAACAGTGACGGATTTGCTCGTTTCGCCCCTGTCATTTTCCCTTAGTATCAGTCCCATAAAGGTCAGCATTGTCAGTATCCTCTTTTCTGTGTGCGGCATATGTGAGATAATCCTCTATCCTGCCGCTTTCAAAGAACTTGTCCCATAAAGTCATGATATTCACCGCCTTACTGATATTATCAGCTTTTTTGGCGGCCATTATAAGCGGAAAAATATGTTGCCTTTATTCCAAACCGAAATTCTTTATCATGCCCTCACGGTTTCTCCAGCCCTCTTTTACCTTGACCCAACACTGGAGATTTACTTTTATCTGGAAGAAATCTTCAAGGTCAGCTCTTGCTTCCTGACCTATCTTTCTAAGCATAGAGCCGCCTTTTCCAATAAGGATACCCTTGTGTGACTCTCTCTCGCAGTAAATAGTAGCGGTAACGTCAAGTATAGCTTCACCGTTTCTATTTTCACGCTCGTTAAGATGTTCGATAGTCACAGCTATGCCGTGAGGAACTTCGTCATTAAGGTTATTGAGTGCCTTTTCTCTTATTATCTCAGCCATTATGACCTTTTCAGGCTGGTCTGTGAATTTATCATCAGGGAAGTAGTGCGGACCCTCCACAGCATTCTTTTCAAGATCTTCCATAATAATATCGAGGCCGTCCTTTTCAAGAACGCTCACCGGTACGATATCTATAAAATCAAAAAGCTTTGAATACTCTGCTATCACTGCGATAAGATCCTCTTTGTTTTCAAGAAGATCTATCTTGTTGAGCACAAGTATCACCTTAGTCTTGCCTGTTTTGAAGCCCTTTACAAGCTCACGCTCGTTTTCGGATATTTTCTTTGTGCAGTCAGCCATAAGGATAATAAGGTCAACCCCTGCAACAGACTCGTTCACAGCGTTGAGCATATGCTCGGAAAGCTTGTTTTTAGCCTTGTGCATACCGGGTGTGTCCATGAAAACGAACTGCGTTTCTCCCTTTGTGAGAACACCTGTTATCTTTGTTCTTGTTGTCTGCGGCTTGTCGCTCACTGCGGCTATCTTTTCGCCCACAAGTGCGTTTAGCAATGAGGATTTGCCTGCGTTCGCACGTCCAACAATGGTGACGAACGCATTTTTTGAATTTGCATTTTTCTTGTTCATATATATTTTTCCTTATCTTTTTTATCTTTGTCAGCAGGCGTTTTGAACACCCATACGAGCCACAGTATCACACCTGCGGCTAAAGCTATCCCTAGCCATATGTTTCTTGCAAAATAAGAGGCTATAGCCATAAAAGCATAATAGTCCCAGAATATCCTTATTCCCACAGCCACAGAAGCTATCGCCGCAATGAGAACAGCCCCTGCCGCACAGTCTTTAGCCTTTTTAGCAAGGGGGTTTTTATCTTTACACGCCATATCCACAGCGGCTTCAACAGCCGTGTTCACAAGCTCTAGTGAAATAACAAGCCCTATGCAGATATAAACTGCGGCAGTTTCGGCGGCGCTAAGCCCGTAAAATCGCATTAGCAGTATCACAAGCACTGCAACACCAATGTGAAAACGCATATTGCGCTCTGTTTTTATACAGCTCACAATGCCCTCAAAGGCATAAACAAAGCCCTTGAAGAAACGTCCTATCCCTGTTTTACCTGTGTTCATGCTCGCCTAAGAAAGTGGCGTCACGGGATATGCCCAGATTGCCAAGTATAGCTTCTTCCTTTTCACGCATTATCCTCTCCTGAAGATTGCTTTCTTCATGGTCATAGCCAAGGAGATGAAGCATTGAATGTACTGTCAAAAAGCCTATCTCTCTTTCAAGAGAGTGACCATATATCTCAGCCTGACGGTAAGCAGTTTCAAGGCTTATGACTATATCTCCCAGCAGGTAAGCACCTGTTTCGTGGTTCATGTCAAAATCACCGTTCTCGCCAAGAGGAAAGCTCAGCACGTCTGTTGAGCGGTCTATGTTTCTATGCTCCTTGTTAAGCTCATGTATCTGCTCGTCATTCACAAAAGATACAGAAACTTCAAAATCGTCATTGTGACCCTCATATTCCAACACAGCATGGCAACAGCGTCTTACAAGAAGCCTTATGCCAACAGGTATCTTTACCTCTGTCTGGTTGTTGGTTATCATTACTTTTACCTTGCCCATTACTTTTTCACATTCCTTTTTTGTTATATTTTTCATAAGCAAGGATTATGTCCTGCACAAGCTTGTGACGGACAACGTCCTTGTCGGTAAATCTGTTTATTGATATATCGTCAATGCCTTTGAGTACGTTCATTGCCTGGATAAGTCCTGACTTTCTCTGGTCAGGCAGGTCTATCTGCGTTATATCGCCTGTTATGACTATCTTTGAGTTGAATCCAAGACGTGTAAGGAACATCTTCATCTGCTCGTGAGTGGTGTTCTGCGCTTCATCAAGGATAATGAAAGAATCGTCAAGAGTACGTCCTCTCATATATGCCAGCGGAGCGACTTCGATACAGCCACGCTCCTGCTGTTTAGCGAAAGTGTCAGGACCGAGCATTTCAAAAAGTGCGTCATAAAGCGGTCTGAGATATGGGTCTACCTTACATTGCAGGTCGCCCGGAAGAAAGCCCAGCTTTTCTCCTGCTTCAACCGCAGGACGTGTGAGGATTATCTTCTCTACCTCGTGCGCCTTGAAAGCTTTTACCGCCATTGCCACCGCAAGATAAGTCTTGCCCGTTCCCGCAGGACCAATGCCCATGACGATAGTCTTTTTCCTTATTGCTTCAACATATCTTTTCTGACCGAGAGTTTTCGGCTTGACGAGCTTTCCGCTCACCGTTACGCACACGCCGTCATCAGACATATGCTTTATCTCATACTGCTTGCCCTCACGCACAAGTGTGAAAACATATCTTATAGTCTGCTCAGTGATAGCCTCGCCCTTGTTGATAAGAGCAATAAGGCTATTTATAGCTTCCGAGGCGTTAAATACGTTCTCCTCATCGCCTGTTATCTTGATATCGTCACCTCTGCCGAGAATCACAACATTATACTCTTTTTGGATAAGATTAACATTCTCGTCATAATTGCCGAAAAGGCTGAGTACAGTTTCCATTCTGTCCACGCTGATAAGTTTTTCCGCCATTAGCACAACTTCCTCTTTTTTTGTTCTGATATACCTATTATACAAAGTTATTATATCACATTTTTCCTCTGATTGCAACAATCTCAGTAAGATTTAACACTTTTTTATGCACCTTTTCACACTTTTTGATCATTTCTTAATAAAAAATTCCACCTCTCTGCAAAGCTCGCCATATAGGGTGTATGTTACAGTAGCGGTTACTCCGTTTTCTGTCACATTATCCTCCACTTGCCGGTCTTTTATCTCATAGTCTGAGAGAAAATTTTCCTCATATAAATACGCCTTTTCATGAACGGCGTCAAGTGCCTGCTGTTCTGTCAGGGTGTCTTGTGAAAATTTATATTCTTCAAGTTCGCAGGTGGTTATGCCAAAAGGCATTTCAAGCCCGAAAAACGACAGAGGAGAATATCTCTGCTCATTTTTCCAGTAACCCTCAGGCTTTGAGAAAAAAAGAGGGATATCAGCGTCAAACACAGTGAAAAAACGCTTTGTATCTCTTTTGCCTGTCGTCTTTTCTGCCTTGTCCTCGAAGGGCTGTGTGAATGTGACAGTGCGCTCAAAAGTGCCTAGTATCTTACCCTTTGAGCGTGCATAGCTTGTTTTTGTTTCAACGTTTTCCTTGCCGTCTATCCAGCTTGATTTTGATGTGATGATCTCACCGCCTACAACGATATCGCCCTTTGTCACACCGCTTCCCACAGGTATCTTTAGCTGTCCGTCATAAACCTCGACTTTTTCGATAACTCCGTTTTCGCAGGCAACAAGATTTGAGGGATAGCGGTTTGACTCACGCTTTGTGTCACCCTCAGTTTCGATAACGTCGATTATCAGCGTGTCACCCTTGCGTGTTATGCCTGCCCATGATATGCCATCCACTTTTTGCTTTAACGCACGTTCTGTGACTATAAGGTCAATGCTTGGGATATAAGTGCCGGTTTCAACGCCCTCCTCTTTAAGCACCGACATAACGCCTTTTCTGATATTTTCATCATCACTGAGTATGTCAAACCTCACCACCACGTTTGATAGATAGAAGCACGTAAGCATGACAGCCGCAGTGCCTATGACAAGTCCTCCTCTTCCGAAAAAACGTTTTGCAAGAACAAAGCTTCCGTGACGTTTTGTGGCGGTGTATTCAAGCCCAAGTTCATCGCATAGTCTTTCAAGTGCCTTACAGTGTTCCGCAGGCATACGCAAAGTGAGCTTTCCGTTCTTTTCACGCATTTTGCTAACGGGAAGCTTATCCGACATTATCCTGCGGAAAAACTTTGTGAAGCTGTCCCCTGTGATAACATAATCTATATAACCGAAAATCATTATCCTCTCTCCCTGATACTTCTTGACACAAGCTTAACCGACTCTATTTTTCCTCTTATCTCCACGCTGTCGGAGCAGAAATTTGACATTGTTAGTCCGCTGCCCCATATCTCTATCTCAAAAGAGCCTGTCAGCACCTTTGCCATTATCTCACTGCACTCAACTATCTGCTTGCAGTTTTCGATAACGGCGGCTCTGTCGTCAGTTATGCTTATGTATGAGCTTAGTGCGGTCAATTCTTTTGTCATGCCGAAAAAGCTTAAAAATGGTATCTTCTTCATTTTTGCATCCTCCGTTCATTGTCTTATGCTTAATTATATTATTAGACAGACTGACATATACTTAAAAAGTAAAAGTAGGGAGGTAATAAAAATGTTGAAAAGACTTGCAAAGGAGCTTTGCGTATATATACTTGCGGGGGTGGTCATATGGTTCTGCATTATCACCATATCAGGGGGCGAGGGCGTAAAGCTTGGTATCTCCGAAGCAGTTGACCGCTGTATGAATATCATAATCCCGTCGCTGTTTGTTTTTATGGCATTGTCACAGATACTTGTTTCAAGTGGGCTTTACTACTGCGTTTCAATGCCTTTTTATCCTATATCGAGATTTATAATGGGCATACCGCCTCAGCTTTTCTTTGTATTTATTCTTGGCAATACCGCAGGCTATCCTGTGGGAGTAAAGCTTCTTTCAGATCTGTGTCAGAGAAAGATAATATCCCAGCGTACTGCAAAGATAATGTCCTGCTTTTGCTGCTGTGGAGGGCCTGCTTTCTATTCTGGTACAGTGGGTCTTGCAGTGTTTGGTTGTACAGGAGCAGGCATTGCAGTGTTCGTATCCATACTAGCGGCAAATTTTCTCACTGCACTTGTTCTCGGCAGAGCTATAAATGATGGTAAGAAAACATCAAAGCCGACTTTCAGACTTGACGGCAGAATGTTCACCGACAGCGTTATCTCAGCAGGAAAGTCACTTTTTGTTATCTGCGTTATGATAGTCCTTTTCGGAGCGTTTATGTCCTCTCTTGAATACTGCGGAGCGTTCAGCTTTCTGAAAAGTGCGTTTTCACTGTCAGAAAACGAGCTTGTGCTTGTGAAAAGCTGTCTTGAAATAACCTCTCTCACTGAGCTTTCGGGAAGTCCATTTTATCTTCTGCCATTTATAGCCGCTGTATGCTCCTTCGGTGGTCTGTGTGTGATTATACAAATATCTGCACTTGGTGTGGATTTCTCCCTTGTGCCGTTTTTTATCTCACGTTTGACATCAGCCTTTTGGTCTGCTGTCATATGCCGTTTTATCTATCCTTTCTTTATTCCTGATTCAGTTTTGACTGCTGTTACAAATAATGTTAAATTCGTCAAAGTGAACAATTTTGTTCCCTCGTTTTGCTTGATTATGATGATTTTATTACTAACTTTGAAGAAAAGACTAGCATTTTCTAAAACAGTATGATATAATTAATAACAAATGAAAAAAGATTAACTTATCTTAAAGGAGTTGTATAAATCATGGCAAAGAAGAGCTATTTTGGTAACAGAATTTCACCGTCATGTTCTTACTGCCTTTTCGGCAACAGATCAAGAGAAGGAAATAAGGTCCTTTGTGAGAAGCAGGGTCTGGTAGACGCTGATTATAGCTGTAAGAAGTGGGTCTATGATCCTATCAAGCGTGTTCCAAAGAAACAGCTTAATATTCCAAATCAGGAAGACGATGTTATCTGATACATAAAATATGCCGTACATTTTTTGGTGTACGGCTTTTATATTGCAAAAGATCCGCAGAGCGTTTTGTTTCGCCCTGCGGATCTTTCTATCTTATATCTTTTTGATCTTCGTGTAATTTGCCATTATCTTCTTTGTGCCACGATTATCGAATGCTATCTCAACAAGAGTATCGTTAGCCATAGGTTTTGAGCTTAAAACAGTGCCTTCACCGAATATCTTGTGCAAAACTCTGTCGCCTGGTGCGAAAGTTTCAGTATTAACAGAAAAATTGCTCTTATCAGCCTTTCGCTGAGCCAATTGCTGTTGCAGGCTCATGCTGTGAGGCTTTTCATAGCCGTTGAGATAAGGTGAAGCCTTAGTTTCCTCGGCTTGCTTTTCTATACAATCGGCAGGAAGCTCCTTTATAAAGCGTGATATTCTGTTTCTGTCAGTGCGACCATAAAGCATACGTTCCTCTGCGTGGGTAAGATAAAGCTTTTCCTTTGCTCGTGTCACCGCAACATATGCAAGTCTGCGTTCCTCTTCCGTGTCAGCCTCCGATTCAAGGCTTCTTGATGACGGGAAGATGTTGTCCTCCATGCCTACCACGAAAACTATAGGGAACTCAAGGCCCTTTGCAGAGTGCATTGTCATAAGCACAACATAGTCAGCGTCAGAGTCGAGATTGTCAACGTCAGTGTAAAGTGATATTTCCTCCAAAAATCCCGACAGCGACGGCTCGTCAGCATTTTCTTCGTAGCTTGACATGGTGGATTTAAGCTCGTTGATGTTTTCAAGACGTGTAAGACCCTCGTCGCCCTGCATTTCAAGATGACGTTTGTAGCCTGTCATATCAAGAAGCTTGTCCAAAAGCTCTGCAAGTGGCAGAGTGTCAGAAAGCTCAGTAAGCTCTGAGAGCATATCGCCCACAGGCATAAGCTGTTTTGAACGTTTCACAAGGGGTGCAAGCATATCGGCTTCCTGCATGATGTGGATAGGTGAATCCCCAAGGTCTGAGGTTATCTGTTCAAGTGCGTTTACAGTGGCTTCGCCGATACCACGTTTCGGCTCGTTGATTATTCTTCTCAGACGGAGAAAGTCAAAATGGTTGTTTATTACAGAGAGATAAGCGAGGATATCCTTTATTTCCTTTCTGTCATAGAATTTCAGACCGCCTATTATTTTATATGGTATTCCACTTTGTATGAACGTCTGCTCCAAAGCGTTCGATTGTGCGTTCATTCGGTAGAGTATAGCATGGTCATTGTATTTTCTGCCCTTGTTTATGTCCTCAAGAATGGTGTCAGCCACAAATTTTGCTTCACTGCGCTCGCTTGAAGCCTTGTATACTGTTACCTTTTCACCGTCACCCGAAGCTGTCCACAGATTTTTACCCTTTCTGCCCTGATTGTTGCTTATAAGCTGATTTGCGCAGTTTAGGATATTCTGCGTTGAACGATAATTCTGTTCAAGCTTTATAACATCAGTGTCAGCATTGCAGTCGAACTGCTCCTCGAAGTTGAGGATATTCTCGATAGTCGCACCACGGAACTTATAGATACTCTGATCGTCATCACCTACAACGCACAGATTGTGGAATTTCTGTGACAGCAGCGATACCAGTCTGAACTGAGCCTTGTTGGTGTCCTGATACTCGTCTACCATTATATATTTATACAAGTTCTGATAGTGGTCGAGCACGTCAGGAAACTGCTCAAAAAGCTTGACTGTGTGGCAGATCATGTCGTCGAAGTCCATAGCGTTTGCGGCTTTGAGCTTCTTCTGATAGTGCTTGTATACCTTGCCTATGGTCAGATTACGATAATCTCCTGCGGCTGAGGCGATGTATTCATCAGGCTCTTGGAGCAGGTCTTTAGCGTGGGATATCTCGCTGAGTATCGTTCTCGGTGGAAACATCTTCTCGGATATGCCAAGCTCTCTCAATATGCTTTTTACAGTTCTCTGAGAATCGTCTGAATCATAAATGGTGAAATTGCTTGAAAATCCAAGCTTGTCACATTCACGCCTGAGTATCCTTGCGCAGGCGGAGTGGAAAGTCGCCGCTGTTATGCCTTGACCTGCCTCTCCCAACATTCCTGCAAGACGTTCTTTAAGCTCGCCTGCCGCCTTATTTGTGAACGTGATAGCAAGTATGCTCCACGGCTTTATGCAATCGTATGCCACAATGTCTGCAAGGGTAGAAGCGTCATTTGTCTTGCCGTCAATGTAGTCTTTGAGAAACTGTATGTCCTGTTCAGAGGGCGTGCCGTAGGTCTGCTCTGTGTTGTATGCGTTGCCGAAATATATCATGTTTGCGATGCGGTTTACCAAAACAGTGGTCTTGCCGCTTCCTGCTCCTGCCAGTATAAGGAGAGGCCCTTTTATTTTGAACACAGCCTTGCGCTGTTGGTCGTTCATTCGTGAAAAATATTTTTCAAGTGCTTTTCTTTTAAGAGCCGTAAACTGCTCCATTATATACACCTCCGTAAAATTTCTTTAATGCCGTACCCTACATTATAGCATATTTTTTCTATTTTGAAAAGGGCGGCGGCAAATTTTTTTCACATGAATAACAGTGGGTATGTTTTCCAATAATACATTAAATCAAATATTATGAACGGAGGAACATATATGAAAGCTGTTGTTTTATGCGGAGGACGTGGAGAAAGATTGATGCCCATGACAGACAGGCGTCCTGCGGCTCTTCTGAGATTATGCGGAAAAGAAATTCTGCTTTTTACTCTTGAAATGCTGGAGAAAGCAGGCTTTGAAGAAGCTGTCCTTGCGGTGGGCTATGGCTCTGAACAGGTAGAAAGGCTTCTTGATGAAAAATACTCAGGTAAGATAAAGCTCCATATGATAAACACCGCAGGCAAAAGCACTGTGCAGGCTGTTAGAACAGCAATGTGCGATGAAACAGAAATTCTTGCCGTGGAATGTAACTGTATCTGCACTCACCCTCTTGATGAGATTATAAAAGTTCATTTGAGCCACGATACCTTTTGTACGGCTCTGACTTATGATACTGAAAATAAACCTGCTGGCATATATATAGTGAAAAGAGAGCTTTTTGATAGCCTTAATCCTGAAAAGCCTATGGATATGACGGAGGATATTATCCCCGAGGCTGTGAAAAGTGGCGAAGCTGTCCTGCTTGACGGAAAAGGCTATTATAAAAGGATAAACACGCCTGAGGCTTTCCTCGATTGTCAAAGGCATATGCTTTACAACGAAAATATGTCACAAAGGGTGACGGAAAATAATTTCAGCGGTGCGGCAATAGGTGAGCCTGTTTATATAGGAGAGAACGTTTCTGTCATGTCAGGGTCGGTCATAGAAAGCGGAAGCGTCATAGACAATAACGCTGTTGTAAAGGGCGGCAAGGTGAACGGATATGTTGGCATAGGCTCGGTGATATCTGAACGCTGTGATATAAACAGTGCAGTGGTATGCCGTGGGGCTGTCCTTGACAGCGGTGTGAAGTGCGGTGAATATTCCGTCATAGGCGAAAAGGCTCATATCGCAAGTGAAGCCGTTATCGAAAAAGGCGTGGGCATATGGTCCGGAAAAAATGTTGAAAAGGGCGCAAGGCTTTATGAAAACGTGAAAAGATCATCTGACAGCCGCCTTGTCATAGACGAAAACGGCGAGTGCAGTTTGTGGGGTGGTGAAGCCACAGCGCAAAAGGCTATGCTTTTTGGACTTTGTGCCGCAAGCGCCGCAAAAAAAGGCGGAAGTATAGTGACAGCCTATGGCTCTGACGAAAGCCTTTTGCTCAAACAAGCCCTTGACTGCGGCATATGTCAGGCTGGAGTGAACGTGTACAGCATAGGCAGAGCAGGCATTTCAGAGCTTTCTTATGCGGTGAACAGATTTGGCGGAGAGTTCGGCATACTCATAGGCGCAAACATTTCAGGTCACGCAAGGCTTATTTCGGTTGGGGGAATGTTGCCTGATGAAAAGCTTCTTGACCGCATTGGAAGCATAGCTGACGACAGGGCTTATCGCAGCGTGTGGCTTTCTCAGACGGGTTGCGTGACAGATTTTTCAGCGGTGAGGGAGATATACGTCGCAGAGCTTGAAAAAATACTTCCTGACCGATTTAAAGGCGTAAATGTGGGTATCCGCACATATGATGTTAAAAAGGCGACCCTTGCCGACAGACTTTTTCATGGCAGGAACGATATAGACGGTGAGCGTATAATATTCAATCTTTCCGCAGACGGCACAAAAGTATCAGCTTACAGTGAGAAAACAAGCTATGTCATGTGGGAAAAGCTGGTGGCAATGTATGCAGGGGTGTGCTTTGAAAAGGGGCTTGCGGTGGCATTGCCTGAGAATTTTCCCTCTATTGCCGATACCGCTGCTGAAGTCCACTGTGGCAGGCTTTACCGATACGAAAGCAATGCTGACATAGCAAAGGACGTTGCCGTTTCGACCCATAATATGTTTGCCTATGACGGACTTTACCTTGCGTCAGCGGTGACGTCTTATCTGTCAGAGCAGGGGATAACGCTACAAAAAGCTCTCTGTGATGTGCCTGACGCATACACTTCAAGCCGATTTGTGGGCATAACAATGAGCCGTGAAAACAAGGAAAAGATATTTTCAGAGCTTGGCTGTTCGGCAGAGGGTGAGATAACAATGGGCAAGACACACGCAGTTATCAGACCGCTGAGGGATAAAAAAGGTATAACAGTGTTTGCAGAAAGCGTGAGCTGCGAGCAGGCGGCTGCCTTTTGCGAGGATATAACAAGCAGGATAAAGGGCATATTCAGATAAATGTAATAAATTGCTATTGACATTGAGACGAAAATGGAGTACAATATAATCAGATATTTTTGTTCGGACAAAGGCGGCTCATGCCGCTGTATTTAAACTGCGTTCATCACACCATTTTGTCTTTCTTTGAGGCTTTAAGCGTTTTTGACAGCACATGATAATAAAGCCCAAACGCAGCGGTATATTGAATCTAAACGGAAAAATCGAATATTATTTGAGCATGATAAAATGCAGCAGGAAGGAGATAATTGCTCCTGCCGTATGTTTGTGCTGCTTTTTTGCGGCATTTTGTGCCTTTGAAGGCTTAAAAGCGGAGTACAGCAGGGCAAAGTACATTATTTTATGAACGAAAAGAACAACACAGTAAAAAATTCTACACAAAAACGTTTTTTCAGAAAAAAACAGAATAAGAGCGAAATACCTCTGGCTCAGGCTTCAAAAGAGCTTGACCGTGTAAAAAGTCAGAGAGCTTCGGGCAGTGTGAAAAAAACGCTTCAGCCGAGAAATGAAACTCCACAGAGAAAACCGCAGAATACTCAGCAAAGACGTCCAAGACCTGCGGCGAACAGAGTGAAAGAGCCTGTAAGAAGAACGCCTGTGAAGATAATCCCTCTTGGCGGTCTTAACGAGATAGGCAAGAATTTCACTGCTATCGAGTGTTCAAACGATATGTTCGTTATCGACTGCGGATTGGCTTTTCCTGACAGTGAAATGCCTGGAGTTGATATCGTTATCCCTGATTTCTCATACGTCGAGAAAAATCAGGAAAAGCTCAGGGGCGTTGTGCTTACACATGGTCATGAGGATCATATAGGCGGTCTGCCGTATTTTCTGAAAAAATTCAACGTGCCTGTTTACGGCACAAGGCTTACCCTTGGTCTTGTTGAGGGCAAGCTGAAAGAGCATGGGCTTCTAGGAACTGTAAAACTCAACGTTGTAACGCCAAGACAGACAGTTAAGCTTGGCTGTATGGCGGTGGAGTTTATAAGAGTAAATCACTCTATCCCTGATGCCGTGGGAATGGCTATCCATACCCCTGCTGGTGTGCTTATCCATACCGGTGACTTCAAGGTAGACTATACACCTATCGAGGGCGGTATAATCGACCTGCCTAGATTTGCAGAACTTGGAAACAAGGGCGTTCTGGCTCTTATGGCTGACTCTACAAACGCTGAAAGACCAGGCTATACCATGAGCGAGCGCAAGGTTGGCGAAAGCTTTGTGAAGCTTTTCAACAAGGCTGAGGGCAAGAGGATAATCATTGCCACTTTCGCTTCAAACGTTCACAGAGTTCAGCAGATAATAAATAACGCTGTCACACACGGCAGAAAAGTGGCTGTGTCAGGCAGAAGTATGGTGAATGTTATCTCAAAGGGCATCGAGCTTGGCTATCTTAAAGTGCCTGACGGTGTGCTTGTGGATATCGACACTATATCGAGATATGCACCTGAAAAAATGGTCATCGTCACAACGGGAAGTCAGGGCGAGCCTATGTCGGCGCTTACAAGAATGTCGGCAAACGAGCATAGGAACGTTACTATCACTCCTATGGACTTTATCATAATCTCGGCTAATCCTATCCCCGGCAATGAAAAATATGTCACAAAGGTAGTAAACGACCTTATGAGATTGGGTGCAGAGGTAATATATGAGTCAATGTACGAGGTGCACGTTTCAGGACACGCTTGTCAGGAAGAGCAGAAATTGTTGCTTTCTATCATAAAGCCAAAGTTCTTTATCCCTGTACACGGTGAGTATAAACATCTTATGAAGCACAGAGATACGGCGCTTTCTGTGGGAATCCCTGAGAGCAATATAATCATTGCTGATATAGGCAACGTTATCGAAACAGACGGCGTTGACATGAAGATAACAGGACAAGTGCCTGCTGGAAAGGTGCTTGTGGATGGTCTAGGCGTCGGCGACGTTGGCGCAATAGTTCTCCGTGACAGAAAACATCTTGCTCAGGATGGTCTTATCATTGCCGTGGCAACTATCGACAGGGCTTCGGGAGATATCCTTGCAGGGCCTGACGTGGTTTCAAGAGGCTTTGTGTATGTAAGAGAGAGCGAGGAGCTTATGACCGAAGCTCAGAAGCTTCTTACCGAAACACTTCAGGATTGTCTTGACAGAAATATGAAGGATTGGAATACCATAAAGGGCAGAATGAAGGACAATCTTTCGGACTTTATCTTCACAAAGACAAAGAGAAGTCCTATGATTTTGCCGATAATAATGGAATTATGACCGCCTGTCAACAGTGCGGCTGTTTATAGAAATGCAGGAGCTTTAAAATGAAAAGTAACAACGGATTACAGATCATAATAAGAATAACAGTGTGCGTTACCATGCTTTCGTCACTTATAGGCGCTTTTATGCTGCATTCTACCCCGTCTCACAGAGAGTCGGGCAGTGTGCTTATCCTAGTGTCTGTGGCGGCGGCTGTATTGTGGGTGCTTGAAGAAGTGGTTTTCCACAATCACACTCGCAAGTATGTGGCAAAGCTTTCCACGATGATCTCAAAGACGGAGAGAGATTCTCTCCTGAATTTTCCAGCTCCTGCTATAATAATCGACAGCGAAAACGTCATCGTGTGGTATAACAGACTTTTTGGCAGACAGGTCTACTCTGAGGAGGAAGCCTACGGAATCGACCTCACAGAGCTTATGAATATCGATATGGATAAGATATACACCTCTGACGGCGACCTTGTTTGCACAAATTCTCATTTCTATAAGGCAAAGGCTATACATACCGATACAAACGGTGAGCTTTCAATGGTCTATTTCAATGACGTTACCGATTATGTGGAGCTTGAATATGAGTTCAGAATGTCCCACAAAGCGGTAATAATCATAACTATCGATAACTTTGACGAGCTTATGTCAAATATCAGAGAGAGCGAAAAGGCTCACGTTGTTGTTGAGATAGAAAAGCTCATAGAGGAATTTTTGGAGAATACTACTGCGGTGTCAAAGAAAGTAGCAAGCGACAAGTTCTATGTTTATATGGAGGAACGCCACCTTGCACCTATAATCGAGCAGAGATTTAAGATACTCGAGCAGGCAAGAAAAATTGCTGTTGGTGAGCGTTCTAACCTTACATTGTCCATAGGTGTGGGCAGAGATGGTGCAAACCTTGCGGAGAGCGAGAAGTTTGCAAAGCAGGCTCTCGAAATGTGCCTTGGACGTGGTGGAGATCAGGCGGCTGTCAAGGAGGACGGTGAGTTCAAGTTCTTCGGCGGCATTTCTTCTGCACCTGACAAGAACAATAAGACCCGTATCCGTATGGTGGCAAAGGCTATGCTGGAGCTTATCTGCAACCACGATAAGGTGCTTATAATGGGTCACCGATTTGGCGACCTTGACAGCGTAGGCTCAGCAACAGGCTTCTGCTGTGCTATCAGAAACATGGTAAAAGAAGCTTACGTTGTGGTAGACCCTGAGCAGAATTTGTCGAAAACGCTTATAAATTATATAAATGAAAATGAGTCGGAGCATTATTACATAACTCCTCAGGAGGGTCTTGAAAGACTTGACGATAACACGCTTCTTGTGGTAACTGATACTCACAACCCTGCACTGGTGGAGTCAAAGGAGATACTTGCAAGGGCGAAAAATGTGGTAGTTATCGACCACCACAGAAGAATGGTGAACGGTATCGAGCCGACTATAATGTCGTTCTTAGAGCCGAATGCGTCATCAGCCTGCGAGCTTGTGACCGCTCTTATCGAGTATTTCGGCGAGGATTCCAATATCACAGTCCATGCGGCGGAAGCTCTGCTTGCGGGAATAATGCTGGATACAAAGAATTTCATTATGAAAACAGGCGTAAGCACTTTTGAAGCGGCAGCGTTTTTGAAGAAAAAGGGCGCTGATACCATAGCTGTCAAAAAGCTTTTTGCAAACTCTATTGAGACTTATCATCAAAAATCGTCGCTTATAAACAGTGCACACCTTTATAAAGAGTGCGCAGTGGCTTATACAGAGGAAAGCTTCTCTGAAATAAGGATAGCGGCTTCACAGGCGGCAGACGAGCTGCTCGGTATAACAGGTGTAAAAGCTTCGTTCGTTATCTATGAAACGAACGGTGTGATAAATATCTCTGCACGAAGCATGGGTGCTTGTAATGTGCAGATCGTCATGGAGTCTTTGGGTGGCGGCGGTCATCTTACTATGGCGGCAACTCAGCTCAACTGTTCAATGAATGAGGCGAGAAAACGTCTTGCAGATGCCATTGACGAATACTGGGAAAATAATTCGCAGGAATAAAAAAAGAAAGGCAGTGTAAATTACTATGAAAGTTATTTTGTTAAAAGATGTAAAGGGCTCAGGCAAGCAGGGAGATATCATCAACGTTGCAGACGGATATGCAAGAAATTTTCTTATCGGAAAGGGTCTTGCACTTGAAGCTACAGCTAAAAACCTTAATGACCTTGCAGGCAAAAAGGCTTCCGCTCAGCACAAGATAGATGTTGAAACAGCCGACAACAAAGCTATCGCAGAGAAAATAAAGGATAAGGAAGTTCTGGTAAAGGCTAAGGCAGGTCAGGGCGGAAAGCTCTTTGGCGCAGTTACAGCAAACGTTATTTCAGATTGCCTCAAGGCTCAGTATGGTGTTGTTATCGAGAAGAAGAAGATAAATCTTACAGCCGAGATAAAGGCTTTCGGTGACTATACTGCACAGATAAAGCTTACTCATGGCGTATCATGCAGCATTAAAGTAAAGGTCGTTGAGGAGTAATCATGGCTGATAATTTCCGTGGGCTTACCACAGGAGCGACCCTTGGCAGGGAGCTGCCATTTTCTCAGGAGGCTGAGGAAGCCGTTCTGGGAGGAGTTCTTCGTGATCCTTCGGTGCTTCCGAAGGTCATTGAGATACTAAAGCCTGAAAGCTTTTATCGTCCACAGCATCAACAGCTTTTCTCCATAATAATGAGAATGTTCACCACAGGCAGCAAAGAGGACCTTATCACGGTAATTAATGAAGCCGTCACAATGGGTGTTTTTGAAACGTCTGCAATGGCTAAGAATTATCTTCTTGGTATTATGGAAATGGTGCCGTCAACGGATAATATCGAGAGCTATTGCAAGATAATCGAGGAAAAAGCAAGGGTAAGGTCGCTTATAAATGCCGCTAATCAGATTCTTGAAAAGGCGTATGACGGCGGTGAGGATTCTCAGACGCAGCTTGACGCTGCCGAGCAGTCTATATTTGAGATAAGACAGGGCAGAGATGTTCAGGGCCTTACACGAATAAGCGACGTTATCGTTGATACATTCGAGCATTTGCAGGAGATATCAGGTCCTGACGCTGGCGAACATCTTGGTGCAAAGACAGGCTTTGGCCAGCTTGACGCAATCACAACAGGTCTTAACAGAACTGACCTTATCATTATCGCTGCACGTCCTGCAATGGGAAAATCTGCATTTGCACTTAATATTGCGGTGAATACCTGCAAGGCGACAAAGCGTGACGTTGTTATATTCTCTCTCGAAATGGGTAAGGAACAGCTCGTGTCCCGTATGCTCGCTTCAGAGGCACTTGTTAATAATACCCTGCTTAGGTCGGGCAATCTTGAGCCTTCCGATTGGGAGAAGATAGCAGGTGCGGCAGATACGCTGTCACAGCTTCCTATATATTTTGATGACGGTGCAGGCTGTACAGTGCCGCAGATGAAAGCAAAGCTCAGAAGAATGAGAAATCTTGGACTTGTGGTCATCGACTACATACAGCTCATGCAATCAGCAAATAAAAACGCCAGCCGTGTTGAGGCGGTGTCTGAGATAACACGTTCCTTGAAGCTTATGGCTAAGGAGCTTAATGTGCCTGTTATCGCACTTTCACAGCTTTCCCGTAGCTCAGAGAAGCGTGACGATAAAAGACCTATCCTTTCAGACTTGCGAGAATCAGGTTCTATCGAGCAGGACGCTGATATCATCATGTTCCTCTATCGTGACGCTTATTACAGTGACGAGGGCGACAAGTCGGTGGCTGAGTGTATAGTTGCGAAAAACCGTCACGGACAGACAGATAAGGTGCAGCTTGGCTGGATAGGCGAATATACCCTGTTCAGAGGTCTTGATTTCAGGAGAGATGATGAATAATTTTCTTGTAAAGGTAGCTTCTACCATAGAGAAATTTAATATGGCAAATAAGAGCGAACGCTTGCTCGTTTGCCTCTCAGGAGGCGCCGACAGCGTTACGCTCCTTTTGTGTTTATATGAGCTGGGCTATGATGTATGCGCTTGTCATGTCAATCACCACCTCCGTGGTGAGGAAAGCGACAGAGATCAGCTTTTTTGTGAAAAGCTTTGCGAGAAGCTTGGGGTCGAGCTGAAGGTGTTTCATGCCGATGTTGTGGGCTATTGTAAGGAACATTCTATTTCTACCGAAGAAGGGGCAAGAAAGCTTAGATATGACTTTTTCGACAGTATCGGTGCAGACAAGATATGCACAGCACACAGTCTTTCGGATTGCCTTGAAACTGCCATATTCAACCTCGCAAGAGGTACAGGTCTGAAAGGTATTTGCGGAATACCGCCTGTGAGGGGAAATATCATAAGACCGCTTATAAACTGTACTCGTCAGGAAATAGAGTGCTTTCTAAAAGAGAGAGGACAGGACTTTGTTACCGACTCCACAAATCTTACTGACGATTATACCAGAAATAAGATTCGCCACCTTGTTGTGCCAAGGCTTGCGGAGCTTAACAGTTCGCTTTTTGGCTCATATTCCATGACAGCTGACAGGCTTAGGACAGACAGTGACTATCTTGAAAGTCAGGGGCTTGAAGCCTTTGAGAAAGCGGTCTTGCCAAAGGGTTATGACGCATTGTGTCTAAGACAGCTCCACGAAAGTGTACGCCGCCGTGCAATAATGCACATTCTTGAGAAAGAGGGGCTTGCTGTGAGCCATGACAGTATCGAGGATATCGACAGGCTGATACTTGATGTGGGTAAGGCAAACATCAAGGGCGGAGTCTTTGCGGTCTGCTCAAAAGGTGTGCTCAGCTTTGCAAAGGGCGAGATGCTTGAAAACAGCACTCTCAGGAGCGTTAAGGTAAGCGACGAGGGCGTTTATCAGTTTGGCAATAAGGAGATAGAGTTCAAAATCTATCCTTTTGACGGAAAAATCGCAAATGTTCATAAAAAGTTTGCAAATTGCTGTCTGGATTATGATAAAATAAAGGGTGAGATTGTTGTCGAAAATCGCAGAGAGGGCGAGAAGATACGCCTTGTGAACAGAGATTTTGACAGCGATGTGCGAAAGCTGGTGAACAAGTCCTTCAGACTTGAGGACAGGAGCAGTGCCGTTATCCTAAAAGATAGTCAGGGAGTTGTTTTCGTTGAAGGAAGCGGTGCGGCCGAAAGGGTGAAGATAGACTCTGAAACCGTTAAAATATTGGCTTTTACCATAAAGTGAGATGAATATCACCCTAAGCTGAAAAGTTTTTTGTGTGAATTTGTATTTTTTCACTTTTCTGTCACATTGATAATATATAATCAGAGAGGTTGTTAGTTAATGAACAATATATCGGTTCTTTATTCTGAGGAAGAGCTTGCATTGTCTGTGAAAAAGCTTGGAGCAGAGATAACTGAAGAGTATAAAGGAAAAAAGCTTCTTGTTGTGTGCGTTCTTAAGGGAGCGTTCGTGTTTACTGCTGATCTTGTAAGAAGTATCGACAACGATATGCAGATCGCTTTTATTACTGCAAAGAGTTATGCTGGCACAAGCTCAACAGGAAATGTTTCAATTTCAGGAGATCATGATTTTATGGGTCTTGACCTGAGAGAGTGGGACGTTTTATTGGTTGAGGATATTCTCGACACAGGAAGAACACTTTGCGAATTAAAAAAGAAGTTTGCGTCAATGGGTGCGCCAAGTGTTAAGATAGCTGTTATGCTTGATAAGCCGTCAAGACGTGTTGCAGACATAACACCTGATTTCAAATGCTATGAGATCGAGGACAGATTCGTTGTTGGCTGTGGTCTTGATTATGATGAGAGATATAGAAATCTTCCTTTTATCGGTATAGTTTCCGAATAAGGAGCCAAATATAATACAGAACAAAAGGTTGTGATCGATTGAAAAACAATAATAATGGAAAGACCCTGTTGATCTATCTGCTGGTATCGGTTGCCATAATCTGCGGATTGGTCTATATGCTAACAAGCATGAGCACAAAATCTTCCGACAAAAAATATTCGGAGATAATGGAACAGTTTGACAGCCTGAACGTGTCACAGTTTGAGCTTGATCTTGGCTCCGGACAGCTTAAGTATAAGCTCAAGGGCGAGGATAAGGTATATAGTTATACAGTTCCAAATGTTTCACTGTTTGCAAATGAAGTCCTTGGCGGTGAGGACGCTGAGAACTATCGTAAGAAATATAATACTGAAAATCCAGACGATCCTTTGCAGTATAATCTTATACCGATATCGGATAACAGCTTCTGGCTCAATCTGATACCGACGCTGCTTATGCTGGGCGTTATGATATTCTTCTTTGTGTTCATGATGAAGAATGCAGGCGGCGGAAAGATGTCATCTTTCGGAAAAACAAATGCCAAAATGGCGCCAAGCAGCAAGAAAGCTACCTTTGATGATGTTGCGGGTGCAGACGAGGAAAAGGAAGAACTTAAGGAGATCGTTGATTTTCTCCGTGATAATAAGAAGTATACCGAGATCGGTGCGAGAATACCTAAGGGCGTTTTGCTCCTCGGCCCTCCGGGTACAGGTAAAACGCTTCTTGCAAGAGCCGTTGCAGGCGAAGCAAGAGTTCCGTTCTTCTCTATCTCAGGCTCTGACTTCGTTGAGATGTTTGTGGGCGTCGGTGCTTCAAGAGTAAGAGATCTTTTTGAGCAGGCTAAGAAAAACGCTCCTGCTATCATCTTTATAGACGAGATCGACGCAGTGGGCAGACAGAGAGGCGCAGGCCTTGGCGGCGGTCATGACGAGCGTGAACAGACCCTTAACCAGCTTCTTGTTGAAATGGACGGCTTTGAGGATAACGATTCTGTTATTGTTATGGCTGCAACAAACAGACGTGATATACTTGACCCTGCACTTCTTCGTCCGGGCAGATTTGACCGACAGATACTTGTGGGCTATCCTGACGTTAAGGGCAGAGAAGCTATACTGAAAGTTCACACAAGAAACAAGCCGCTCGCTCCTGACGTTGACCTTGAAACTATTGCAAAATCAACTGTGGGCTTTACAGGTGCAGACCTTGAAAACCTTGTGAACGAGGCTTCGCTCCTTGCGGCAAGAAAGAATAAAAAGGCTATCACCAAAGATGAGCTTGAGGAAGCTTCTATCAAGGTTGTGGCAGGTCCTGAGAAAAAGTCTAAGGTCATCACAGAGGACGAAAAGAAGCTTACCGCTTATCATGAGGGCGGTCATGCACTCTGCACATACTACAGCAAATCACAGGATAAAGTTCATCAGGTATCTATCATACCGAGAGGTCAGGCTGGCGGCTTTACAATGAGCCTGCCTGTCAAGGATAAATCTTATGTTAGCAAGAACGAGATGTACGAAAATATCGTGGTTCTTCTTGGCGGACGTGTTGCTGAAAAGCTGATCCTTGACGATATCTCAACGGGTGCTTCAAATGACCTTGAGAGAGCTACTTCCACAGCTAGAAACATGGTAACACGCTACGGCTTCAGTGACAATCTTGGTCCTGTTGTATACGGTCAGGGCGATCATGAAGTATTTCTTGGCAGGGATTACACTAATACACCAAGCTATTCCGATAACGTTGCGGCTGAGATCGATAATGAGATAAGAACTCTTATTGAAAGTGCATTTACTGACGCTGAAAAGATACTCAACGAGCATATGGATAAGCTTCATGTTGTGGCTAAGTATCTTATGAAGTATGAAAAGGTTGACGGTGCAACATTTGAGAAGCTTATGAATGGCGAGCTTACAGAGAGCGAGTTCATGGGCGAAGCTGATAAAACACCAGAAATCCAGGATACTCCTGAGATAGTTGATGATATTTCAGTTGACGATAATTGATATGAAAGATCAGACGTGTAAAAGCGTCTGATTTTTTTGTGATGTCTGCTTGATTTTGCAGTAAGGATAGTGTATAATAAGGGTAACTGTAAAATGCAGTATAGAACGGAGATAGCAAATGAACTTACTTTTTATCGGAGATGTTGTGGGACAAAGCGGCTGCGATTTTCTTGAAAGCAGAATGTATAAGCTGAAGCGTGAATATGATATAGATGTGACCGTGGTGAACGGTGAAAATTCTGCTCAGGGCAATGGTATCACACCGCAGTCTTACAGACAGCTTCTCAACATGGGGGCTGACGTTGTAACGACAGGAAATCATTCTTTCAGACGACGTGAGGCTGAGGAGCTTTATGACACAAACGAGCAACTTTTAAGACCTGCCAATTACCCTGAGGGCGTTATGGGCCATGGAGTGTCTTATATCGATATGTGTCCTTATAAGATAGCCGTGGTAAATCTTATGGGAACGATGTATATGGAAGCAGTGGAAAATCCTTTCAACTATGTTGACAAGCTTCTTGAAAGCATCGATACGCCTAATATAATCGTTGATTTTCATGCGGAGGCAACTTCTGAGAAAAAGGCTATGGGCTTTTATCTGCAAAAACGATGCACTGCTGTGCTTGGCACGCATACCCATGTTCAGACGGCCGATGAAACGATCTTAAGCGGACATACCGCCTATATCACCGATGTTGGAATGACAGGCCCTGAGCTTTCCGTACTTGGGGTAGACAGCGATATAGTCATAAATAAGTTCAAATATCGCACCCCTGTGAGGTTTTCAGAAAGCACCAACGATTGCTTTATAAACGGAGTTGTGGTAAAATTTGATGAAAAATCGGGAAAAGCAACAAATATACAGCGTGTTATTAAGCGATAATAACGAAAAGTATTAATAAAGCTTGAAATTTTATTATGTATGTAGTATAATATAGTGTGTATAATAAGTGGGGTAAATTCTTTGAATTTACTTATGGAGGTATTCAAGTGGAAATTCTAAAGGTTTCTTCAAGGTCTGTCCCTAATTCGGTGGCAGGAGCAGTTTCGGGCGTTATCCGTGACAGCGGTGCAGTTGAGGTACAGGCAGTGGGCGCAGGCGCAGCCAATCAGGCGATCAAGGCTATAGCGATCGCAAGGGGCTATCTTGCACCATTGGGCATTGATCTTATTTGTATCCCTGCATTTGCAAGCGTTTTGATCGACGGCGAGGAAAGAACTGCGATCAAGCTTATTTGTGAAGAAAGATAATAATGCGGCAGCAAGGCGTGTTAAAGTCTTGCTGCTTTTTGCTACAAAGGAGGGGACAGCATGGAAACTGTTTTGCAGACTTATGGGCTTACAAAGCAGTATGGAAGCTTTACAGCGCTGAGCAATCTTGACCTTGCGCTGGAGAGTGGTAAAATTATCGGTCTGCTAGGGCCGAACGGAAGTGGAAAAACAACATTTATCAAGCTTTGCTGTGGACTTATAAAACCTACGGCAGGGGATATTCTCATATGTGGAATGCCTATTGGCGTGGAAACTAAAAAAGTGGTTTCCTATCTGCCTGACAGAAATTTCATACCTGACGATATGAAAGTAAATGAGATGCTTAGGTTTTTTCAGGATTTTTACAGCAATTTCAATGTAGCAAAGGCTCAGGATATGATGAACAGGCTGGGGATAAACCCTGCGGCAAAGTTCAAGACAATGTCAAAGGGTACAAAAGAAAAGGTGCAGCTTTGTCTTGTTATGAGCCGTGAGGCTGACGTTTATCTACTTGATGAGCCAATTGCAGGCGTAGACCCTGCGGCAAGAGATTATATCCTCAACACCATAATCTCAAATTACAACGAAAGAGCTGCTGTGGTAATTTCTACTCACCTTATCTCAGATATCGAGCCTGTTCTTGACGATGTGGTGATGATACAAAATGGTATGCTAAGGCTGCATAAATCTGTTGACGCTATCCATAACGAAACCGGCAAGTCTGTGGATCAGCTTTTCAGGGAGGTGTACAGATGTTAGGCAAGCTTTTGAAATATGAGCTTAAACGCTCGGCAAGAAAGTTTTTCCCTCTTGTTGTGGGATATATGATAGTTGCACTGATATTTTCTCTGATGCTTCGTTATGGCGAGAGCGTTAAAAGCCCTAATTTTCTGGTGATATTCATTGTTGTGTGCATTGCTTATGGTATTGCCGTGGGGGCGTTGTTCACTGTGGGCTTTACCATATCGCTGACGAATTTTCACAAGACCCTTTTCACTGACGAGGGATATCTTATGCTGACAATACCTGTCAAGCCATATTATCATATTTTCACAAAGTTCATTTCTTCTGTGATATGGTCAGCGGCAAGCATGATCGTTTTTGTGCTTTCGCTGTTGCTTATCGACCCAACAGAGTATCTTGACTCTGTGGGAGATTTTATAAACGCTTTGGGCAACGGCTTTGCTGAAGAACCGCTCACTTCGTTTCTGATATGCCTGTATACTCTGACGCTGTTTGCAGGCTTGCAGATTTTCTTATATTTTGTTATCTCTCTTTCAAACTGTTTCAAACACAAAGTTCTAGTAGGCTTTGCCATAATCTTCGCTTGCAATATGTTATCCTCGATGATAAGCAATCTGGCAGGCGACCTTTCTCTGTGGAATATGCTCTTTATGCCAACGTCACGATTGCCCGATACAGAAGTGGCATTCAACCTAAGACTTGTGTTTATGACAATGTATCAGTTCGCATATATTTTGGCATATTTCCTGTTGACTAACTTTATAATAACACGCAAACATAATTTACAGTAAAAAAAAGGCAGACGATGAGTCTGCCTTTTTTGTGTTGTGATCTTTAGTTAAGTATCCAGATCTGAGCTGAGTTTTCAGGCTCAAGGTCAGCAAACGAGAGCTTTCCGCCCTTTGAGTTTGCAAGCACCTTTACATAGTCTGTGGACTCAGTGGATATTCTGAAACGTCTTTTTCCCAGCGCAGTGACCCTGAACTGAACAGGCTTGCCGTCTATTTTCAGATAGTCATAGCCCTTGCATGAAGCGTTTACATATCCGCCGTCGCCTATCTTTAAACCAAATGTGCCGTCCTCTGTAAGACAGACCGTCAGCTTCTGTTCAAGCTCCTTGTCAGGCTTTTCAAGCTGTAATCCCTTAGGAGTAACAGTGAGTACAAGACCTGATATCTCGTTTTTGAATGTGTAAGCCTTGCCGTCAAGTATGTAATTCCCTGCGTCAGAGGTGCAATCGTCATAGAATTTCAGAAGAAGCGCTGTGACATTCTGCTGTGTAACAGGCAGAGTGTTCTTTGCAACGTCATCGAAAGCTCTTGGGTCAAGGTGAGAAATGGTGTCAACGAACTTGCCTGCGTATTTTACAAGCTTGTTTGAAGCCTCGCCAAAGTTATCCTTGCCGTAGTATTTCAGCAGACGCTTGTCGAAGCTGTCGGCTGTGTGTCTTGTGCAGGTGGTGGAAACGTGCTTCTCAAAAGCGTAATGCACGTTATTTGCCTTGTCCTGATATTTCATGTTTGCAACGTGAACAGTGCATCCCATGTCTGAAATAAAATGTGCGGCTCTGCCGAGAACACGCATGGCGTTTTTTATGTCACCGCTTTTGTAAAGAGATACTGCGGCGGTGTAGTTTTCTTCGAGGCAAGTTCTTGCGCTCACTGCAAGGTCACCAAAGCGGTTGCGGTAATAGCCGTTAGTTTCAGGAAGCTCCTTGCCCTTTGGATTAACGCAGGAGTAATAATGCTTGCCATGACCTTTGTCCATATCGTTCTCCTCGTCAGGCTGTGTGCAGCCCTTGAGTATCTCGCTGTGATAGTCTTTATAGAATGTCACCTGCTTCTGCTTTTTCTCCTTTTCCAGAAGTGCAAGTGATTTTTTCACAATGTCCTCGTGAGTAGTGCCGCTCCATGCGTACGCTTTGATAGGTCTGAGCCTGTAGCATACAGCCAGCGCAACTGCGGCTGTGAGAATTTTTTTCATAACTCTATTTTCCTTTTCTGATATTTTTGTTGTTTTTCTTTTTCCTTACTGAGTAGCCGAACGTGCCAAGCTTTTTGCCAAGACCGTAATACTCTCCGTGAGCGTAGGCAAGAAGCCCCGCTTTGTCAAGGCAAAGCTTTCCTTTTTCGTCAAGCAATTCTTTTGCAACGTCAAGCCCTACAATGTCAGCAATGAACATATCATGTGTACCAAGGCTCACGACCTCTCTTACTTTGCACTCGATATTCACAGGGGACTGGGCCAGCAAAGGTGCCGATACCTTTGCGGACGGCTCTGCGGTAAGGTGCATTTCCTTGAACTTATCCACTTTTCTGCCGGTTTTCACACCGCACCAATCCACAGCTTTCACAAGCTCTCTGGTCGGCAGATTTATGACAAACTCACCGCTTTGAGAGATAAGCTCGTGGGAATATCTCTCAGGTCTGACGGAGATGTAGGTAACAGGCGGCTGAGTGCAGAGAATGCCTGTCCACGCAACTGTGAACACATTGGGTTTATCCATACTGCCGCAGGTAACGAGAGTATGTGGCAGGGGAGAGGTTATGACGCTGCCTTTCCACTGTTCCTTGGTGTATTTTGTGTACTCCATTATTTCACGCCTTTCTCGTTGTCGAGTCCAAAATTATGTACTCGTCTGTATATTTTGTCATAGTCCTTATAAAGAAGCTGAGTCTGATTTTCAAGAAAATAGTAGTGCTTTATATAAGGCACAAGCAGTACGAGAAACGCAATGGCAAGGGGTATGAGTATCATGACCTGCCAAACTGCAATGGCAATGAACGTCATGACAGTACAAAGTGCAAAAAGCACCGTCACGATAAGATGTATCAGCCGTTCGTGCTGAAAAAAAGCGATATGTTCTTTGTGATAATCAAGAAGCTTTGCAAAGTCGTAGTCTTTATCATCAAGACAGCTTGCAACAAAACTGCGGTAACGCTTGAAATATTCCGTCATGATATCACCTACAGTTCAATAAACTCAGCGTCTTGTATCTCAAGGTCACGGAGCTTGGTCTTGTATGAATTTTTCTTTTTAAGAGCCGCACGTTCCTGCTCTTTTTTCTTGACGTCCTTTGCAACTGTCATAAGCATTATATTGTCGATAGTTTTATAGTGCTTTGAAACACGCTGAGCAAAGCTTTTGCGCTTTGCAGGCTTTTTCTTTTTGCCGTCAAAAATAATGGCAAGAACAACGGATATCGTCATTGCGATAATAGTTTTCTCTGCATTTGAGTTCACAGAGATAACTCCTTTTTTCATACTATCACCATTCCTTCTGCCTGAGTTTTCCTATCAGGATAACAACATATAAAGTTATTATACTATATTATCCCGAAGATTTCAAGTATTATCTATTAATAAAAAAAGTAACGGTGTTATTATGAGAGCTATCGTTTTTGTTGTGCTTTAACGGTCACGGGGATGTTGGACTGTCAAAAAATGAATGCCATATGTATCAAAAAAACTACCGCTTGTGCAGATATATTTGACTTTTGTTCGGCTTTACTTTAGGCATAAAAATGCCCCCTTTCGTTAGATTCAATTTCGGCATATTTATATTATACCACATCGTCTAACAAAAGAGGGTCAGTTCAAATTGTGCGAGTTCTTTTTTATGTAGCAGATATATAATACAGTTATATTTCAATATAATCCCAAAGCTCGGAAACAAGTTTTTCTGTAAAGCCCTTGCACAAAAGAAGCTCGTTAGGGCTTTCGTAATAGGATATAAGCTCACGAAGTTCTATGACAGCATTCGCCTTGTCCATATCAATTAGCAGCTTGTCTGATATCTCCTGAGCGTCAGCCTTGTTTATGTTCACTTTCTGCCTGACTTTCTCAATAGTTTCAGCCGTTGTAACAGTTTGCTCCTCTGTGGACGGAGGCTCTGTTATAGTATCAGCAGGGATTTCTGTTTGAACAGGCTGAGTTTCTGCGACTTTCGTTTCCTGCGGCATATCATGGTAGTCTGCGCTGTCAACATAAAAATAGCCTTTGAGAAGTGCAAGTGTAGAGTCTCCGATGCCGTTTACTTCAAGAAGCATATCCATGTTGCTGATAACACCAACTCTGTCACGATATGCTATTATCCTGTCGGCTGTTACCTCGCCTATGCCGCTCACCGCCATAAGCATTTCCTTGTCAGCCTTGTTTATGTCAGCAGGAAAGCTGTATTCCTCTTTGGCTTCAGCAATACTGCTTGTGACGGCTTTTGATGTCGTTGTTTTTCTGGAGGTGTGTGCTTTTGCAGTCTTGCTAATGACCTTCTCACTGCCTGAATTGTCCACCTTGTCAGCCTGAGAGCTGTCAGCAGGCGGTGTGAGTATCACCACATCATCACGCTGTGGTCTGTTAACAAGTGCAGAAGCGATCGCTGTAGTAATGGCGACCGCAACTGCGATCACGCCTACAAAAAGTTTTATTCTGCTTGTTTCTACTTTTGAAGCATCATTTTCTGTCACATTCGATTTTTCGTCTTTGTTGCTGTCTAACTTGCCGTCCATAATTGGTTATTTTTCTGCAAGCATTTCGTTGAGATTTTCCACCATTTCTGACATCTTCGCTCTTGTGATGTCCGGAACATTTGCAAATGTAACAAGGGTTCTCAGTGGCATATCTCTTATCATTGCTTCCATCATTTCCTTTGCAGAAGCGCCGAGATCGTCGGAAGCCGCGTCGCCAAAACCGCAGTTTATTTGGCTTAAAATGTCCTCGAACATAGCTCTGCCCTCTGGGATAGAATTTATCTCGCCGCAGGTGGTGTTCAAGGTGAAATGCACTGGGAGTTTTGTATCGGAAGATACATAAACAGAAGTCGAAAGCCTGATATCTCTTGAAGAAGAGCCTGCCTCAATAATAAACTCACCATATTCAACGAACCAATCGTGTATATCAGGCTCGTAGTATGCAAATGAACGCTTATCAAGGTGGAACACAGCCTTTTTGGTCTCGCCTGCTTTAAGGAAAAGCTTTTCAAAGCCCTTAAGCTCACGGACGGGTCTGCGCACTGAGCTTTCCTTGTCGGAAACGTAAAGCTGAACGATCTCCATACCGTCTCTGTCGCCTGTGTTTGTTATGTCCACCATGACCGTCAGGGTCTTGTCGTCTTTTATCTCGTTTTCTGAAACAGTAAGATTGCTGTATTCAAAGGTTGTGTATGAAAGTCCGTGACCAAATGGGAACAGTGGCTTTATGCCCTTTTCATCATAATATCTGTAGCCCACGAAAATTCCCTCGGCATAGTCAACATCGTCCATATTTCCCGGGAAATTAAGATAAGAAGGATTATGTGAAAGCTTTTCAGGGAAAGTTTCCGCAAGCTTTCCGCTAGGGTTAGCTTCGCCAAAAAGCAGAGCCTTTTCAGCAGTGCCGATGTTCTGTCCGCCAAGATACATTTCAAGTATGCCCTTCACCTTATCTGCAAACGGCATTTCAACAGCCGAGCCGTTGTGGAGAACGATAACAACGTTTTCATTTACCTTAGCAACTTCATCAATAAGCTTGAGCTGACAATCAGGCATTCTCATATGCTTTCTGTCAAAGCCCTCAGACTCAAAGCTTTCGGGCAGACCTGCGAAGATAACGGCAACATCGCTGTTCTTGGCAAGCTCCACAGCTTCATCGAGAAGCTCGTCAACAGTTTCATCACGGTCGGTGACGAAGCCCTGTGCATATGTGATATTATCCATGCCCTTGACAGCTTCAAGAGCAGATGTTACCTTAAATGAATTTATGTGAGAGCTTCCGCCGCCCTGATAACGTGGCTTGTCGGCAAATTCGCCAATAAAAGCAATCCTTGCAGACTTGTCAAGGGGCAGTATCTTATCATCATTTTTGAGCAGTACAGCACATTCGGACTCTATCTTGCCTGCAAGCTCATGCTGTTTTTCTTTATCCCACTTTGTTGCAGGGGCATAGCCGTCCTCGGCTTTCTGAATAAGCGTAAGCACGTTTCTCACAGCCTTGTCAAGGTCTTTCATTGAAAGCGAGCCGTTGTTTACGGCTTCTATGATAAGCTCGTCATTCTTGCCGTTGCTGGTAGGCATCTCAAGGTCAAGACCTGCTGCAACGCCAAGAGGTCTGTCATCAACCGCGCCCCAATCGCTAACTACAAGTCCATCATAGCCCCATTCGTTTCTGAGTATATCAGTAAGCAGAAGCTTGTTCTGCGAGGAATATTCGCCGTTTATGCGGTTGTATGAACACATCACTGTCCAAGGCTTTGCTTCCTTGACTGGTGTTTCAAAGGCACTTAAATATATCTCATGGAACGTTCTCTCATCAACGTTGGCAGAATAGCTCATACGTCTTGTTTCCTGATTGTTCATGGCAAAGTGTTTAAGGGAAGTTCCCACGCCCTTGCTCTGAACGCCCTTTATGTGTGCTGTGGCAAGCTGTGAAGCAAGATAAGGGTCTTCTGAGAAGTATTCAAAGTTTCTGCCGCAAAGTGGTGAACGCTTTATGTTACAGCCAGGACCAAGTATAACGGAAACGTCCTCAGCCTGACACTCCTCGCCAAGAGCCTTGCCGAGAGTTGTAAGCAGCTTTCTGTCAAAAGAGCAGGCAAGTGCGCAGGCACATGGGAAGCATACCGCCTTGATAGCTTCGTTAGGATTGTCTGTATCATCACGCATTTTTCTAAGTCCGTGAGGGCCGTCAGACACCATTATGCTTGGTATATCCAGCCTTTTTATTTCCTCAGTGTGCCAGAAGTCAGAGCCTGAGCACAATGAAGCTTTTTCTTCAAGTGTGAGTTCTTTCAAAATCTTGTCTATGTTCATTGTGAAAACCTCTTTTCTATAAAACTATAGTTTGATTGTAACACAATTTTCTATGAAATTCTATATATTTTGTGCATATTTTACATAAAGTTAATATTATCTTCGATTAGTTTGGTAAGAGCCACCCTGAAATCCTCGTCCTGCTGTTTGGTGCGCTTTGGCGGACCTTTGAGCCTGCCACCGCTTCTGCGTATCTTCTTTGCAGTATGTCTTGATAGAAGCAGTGCATCAATGTTGGAGCTGTCATATATCCTGCCGTTCTGGTCCAGAGCAAGAACGTTTCTTGCAAGACACATTGCCGCAAGCCCATAATCCTGCGTCACGGCAATATCGCCCTTTAGAGCGATGTTCACAAGCTTCATGTCTGCACTGTCTGCACCCTTGTCGACAGTTATCACCTGTGCATAGTCAGAGCTGAAAATATGCGAGCTGTCGCAAACTATGATACATTCAAGCCCATGGCTTTTGCTTATAGAAACTGCGATATTCGTAACAGGACAACCGTCAGCGTCTATAAGTATCCTCACGCCTTGCCGCCTTCTATATAAAATGTAGATTCCATATCTGCAATGTGGGTCGCCAGTGCGAGGGGATACATTTCAAGGGCAAGACCGATACTGTTCTTGTTTTCTTCTCCTGAAAAGCCCATGTGCCAGCGTATAGCCATGGCTTCCTCACGGGTCAGTCGCATATAGCTGCTTACTATGTAGACTGACTTTTCACCATGACCATACGGCAGTGTTTCGTGAAATTCATAGTATGGGACTTTCTCCCACACGCCCTGTTCGTTCTTGGCGTTGCGGTAGCTTACTCTGTAAAGATTTACCTTGCAGATGTCATGAAGCAGTGAAACGATAGCAATGCTCTCGTCAGAGTATTCCATGTTGTAATCTTCCTTTACACGCTCACGCTCCAGATAGCTTTTCAGACACTCATAAACGTGTATGCTGTGTTCGCACAAGCCACCCTCGTATGCTCCGTGGTATCTTGTAGAAGCAGGTGCAACAAAGAAGTCGCTGTTTTCTGAAAGCAGATAATTGAGCAGCTTTTCCGAACCCGGGCGCTTTATGTTTTCCGTGTAGATCTCAACGAATTTGTCTTTAAGTTCTGTTACCTTTGACATAGTTGACCTCCTGTAAAAATATTATATTATGATAAGCTTTAGCGTTTTAGTTTTACCAAACTAATTATAACATATTTTTTGTAAGATTAACAGTACTTTTCGCTAATTTTTGCATTTGCTATTGCTTTTTCATGCAAAATATGCTATGATATATTATATTTATGTGGATATGGTTTGGAAAAATATAAGAAATTTAATGATTTTTAACAAATGAGAATGAAAGGAGCTGCTTATATATGTGCGGAATAGTTGGCTATGTGGGAAAAAAGGATTGTACAAAGGTGCTGCTTGACTCACTGTCAAAGCTTGAATACAGAGGTTATGACTCAGCAGGAATAGCTGTTTTTGAGAACGATGCTATCAAGACAAAAAAGACAAAGGGCAGACTTGCTGACCTTGAAGAAAAGCTTAAAAGAGAGGGCTGGCTCAACGGTACTTGCGGTATAGGTCACACACGCTGGGCTACACACGGCGAGCCGTCTGATATAAATTCACACCCTCACGGAAATGCGAATATTTCTATCGTTCATAACGGTATCATTGAAAACTACAGAACTATCAAGGATTTTCTGCTGAAAAAGGGATATGTCTTTGAATCTCAGACAGATACAGAAACAGTTGCAAAGCTTCTTGATTATTATTATGATGGAGACCCTATGGCGACAATACAGAAGGTTCTTGCTGAGATAGAGGGTTCATATGCTCTCGGTATCATATTCAAGGATTTTCCAAGAAGAATATATGCAGTAAGAAAGGATTCTCCTCTTATCGTTGCAGTTGGCGAGGACGAAGCTTTTATAGCTTCTGATGTGCCTGCAATACTGAAATATACGAAGAATTACTATCTTCTTGACGAGAACGAGATAGCTGTCCTTGATGATGGCAAGGTGGAGTTTTTTGACGTTCACGGAATGCCAGTTGAGAAAGAGATGCTCGTTGCTGACTTTGATATGGAAGCCGCTGAGAAGGGCGGATATGCTCACTTTATGCTCAAAGAGATTCACGAACAGCCAACAGCTATAAAAACAACTATCACACCAAGAATAGTTGACGGTATGCCAAACCTTGAAGAGTGTGGTCTTACATATGACAGACTCAAGGGCTATAACAACATCTTCGTTGTTGCCTGCGGTACTGCAATGCACGCAGGTCTTGTGGGCAAGTATGTGCTTGAAAAGATCGGCAGGGTACCTGTTACAGTGGATATGGCCTCTGAGTTCAGATACAGAGATCCTATCATTGCAAAGGGAGATCTTGTTATTCTTGTTTCACAGTCAGGTGAAACGGCCGATACTCTCGCAGCCCTTAGAATGGCTAAGGAGAGGGGTGCTGAAACACTTTCTATCGTAAATGTAAAAGGCTCGTCTATCGCAAGAGAGTCTGATATGGTGCTTTACACCCATGCAGGCCCTGAGATATCTGTAGCTTCCACAAAGGCATATATCGTTCAGCTTTCTGTATTCTATCTACTGAGCTTTGCTATAGCATACGCTCACGGAGCTATCTCAAAAGAGGAGTGCATGAGACTTACGGCAGAGCTTCAGAACGTTCCTAATATGCTTGAAGTTGTCCTTAAAACACCTGATAATTGTCAGTATGTTGCTTCACAGCTTGTAAACAAGGAAAATCTTCTTTATATAGGCAGAGGTCTTGACTATGCGCTTTCTATGGAAGGTTCACTGAAGCTTAAAGAGATATCATATATCCACTCTGAGTCATATGCCGCAGGCGAGCTTAAGCATGGCACTATCTCACTGGTAACAAACAATATGCCTGTTATCGCAGTTGCAACACAAAGAGAGCTTCTTGACAAGACCATAAGCAACGTCAAGGAGGTCAAGGCAAGAGGAGCGTACGTTGTCCTTGTTACTCACGGATATATCAACGTTGACGACGAGGTGGCAGATTATAAGATCGGTCTGCCGACAATAGACGATCTGCTAATGCCTATGCTGACAGTGGTTCCTTTGCAGCTTATCGCTTACTATACCTCAGTTCTCAGAGGCAATGACGTTGATAAGCCGAGAAATCTTGCAAAATCAGTTACAGTTGAATAAAATACAGGGCAATCCGCAAAGGGTTGCCCTTGTTGTTTGAAAAGGAGTTTATTATGAGCAAATACAGATATTTTGTTTTCGATTTTGACCTTACTCTTGCAGACTCTTCCGAGGGTATTCTGGAGTGCTTTAAGCACGTTTTGAAAGAGTTTGGTTATCCGCCAAAGGACGACAGGACTATCTACAACACCATAGGCATGACACTTGTTGACGCTTTCGACCTGCTGACAGATATGCCTGACAATCCTCAGCGTGAGGATATGCGCAAGGCATATGTAAAAAAAGCAGACGAAGTAATGGTAAAGAAAACATATTTTTATGACGATACTATCGCAATTTTGCAGACCTTGCAGAACGCAGGGGTAAAAGTCGGCATAGTTTCCACGAAATATCGCTATAGGATAGTCAATACTTTCAATGAGCAGGCAGGCTCTTTGCCTGTAGATATCATAGTTGGCGGTGAGGACGTCACAAGGGCAAAGCCTGACCCGCAGGGACTTGACCTGATAATAGAGCGTTTCGGTGCGGATAAATCGGACGTGCTTTATATAGGCGACAGCTACATCGACGCTGAAACTGCACTCAATTCAGGGGTGGATTTTGCAGGAGTAACAACCGGCTCTACCACTAAAGAGGATTTTGAAAAATACCCTCATATCTATATTGGCTCGTCACTGTTGGATATATTTCAGAATATATAAATTTTAAGTAAATATAATTTTAAATAAATGTGAAAAACTATTGCTATTTACGGAGCTTGATGTTATAATATAATTTGATGTACTATGTTAAGTACCAAGCGGATAACATAAATATTATTATATGAAAGGACGGGTATGCTATGATAAAAAGCATGACCGGTTTCGGCAGAGAGCATATCGTGGCAAACGGCAGAGAGATAATCGTTGAGATACGCTCTGTAAACCACAGATATTATGAATTTACTTCGAGAACTCCGAGAGCCTACGGCTATCTTGATGAAAAGCTGAAAGGCTTTCTTAAAAGCGGTATTTCCCGTGGTAAGGTAGAGGCGTCTGTTTCTATCTATAATCAGGAGGGTACTGACGCTGAGATAGAGCTTAACAAGGCTGTTGCAAAGGGCTATCTTGACGCACTGAGAGGTGCGGCTGACGAGCTTGACCTTGATGACGATATCACACTGTCACATATCATGAAGCTTCCTGATGTGTTCACAGTTGTGAAGAAAACAGATGATGAGGAAGTTATCTGGAACGAGGTCAAGGATGTGGCTCAGGTAGCGTTGGACAGATTTGTTCAGATGCGTGAAACTGAGGGCGTCAAGATGTATGACGATATCAGCGGCAGACTTGATTATATCGAGGAAACTGTGGGCAAGATAGAAGATCAGTCACCTAGCGTTACTGAAAGCTACAGAGAAAGACTTTATGCAAAGATAAAGGAAACTCTCGGCGATAAGGACATAGACGAGCAGAGGATACTTACAGAAGTGGCTATTTTCGCCGATAAGGTGGCAATAGACGAGGAAACAGTAAGGCTCAGAAGCCATATCTCACAGTTCAGAGGGCTTATCAAGTCGGACGAGCCTGTTGGAAGAAAGCTTGACTTCCTTGTGCAGGAGCTTAACCGTGAGGTGAATACTATCGGCTCAAAGGCTAACGATCTCACTATCACAAAAATGGTGGTGGATCTTAAGGCTGAGATCGAAAAGATCAGAGAGCAGATACAGAATATCGAATAACGGCGGTGTGAGATATGCAGCTTATTAATATCGGTTTTGGAAATATGGTGTCCTCCGCAAGGGTCATTGCCATAGTTTCCCCTGAGTCTGCGCCTATAAAGCGTATCATTCAGGAAGCTAAGGATAAGGGTACTCTTATAGACGCCACCTACGGCAGAAGAACAAGAGCGGTGCTTATTATGGACAGCGACCATGTGGTGCTGTCGGCAGTTGCACCTGAAACTGTAGGCGGACGTGCCGCTGTTGACGAGGAGGACGATGACAATGTATAAGAACAATGCAAAGCTGTTTGTTATATCAGCTCCCTCAGGCTGTGGCAAGGGAACTATACTTGCAGAGGTCTTTAAAAACAGAGATGTGTTTTATTCTATATCCTGCACTACAAGAAAGCCCAGAGAGGGCGAAAAGGACGGTGTTCACTATCATTTTATAAGCGATGACAGCTTTAAGAAAATGATAGACAGCGGTGAATTTCTTGAACACGCAGGCTATGTTGGTCATTATTACGGAACGCCAAAAAAGCCTGTTCTTGCTAATCTTGAGCAGGGCAGAGATGTTATACTTGAAATTGAAACTAACGGTGCTTTTCAGGTGAAGAAAGCCTTTCCTGAAGCTGTGCTGATGTTTATACTTCCACCGTCTGTTAAGGAGATAGACAGACGGCTTAGAAAGCGTGGAACTGAGTCTGACGATGTTATTGCTGACCGTGTAAGTCAGGCTGCCGGTGAGATCGGCAAAGCCGGCGGTTATGATTATGTGATAATGAACGACGGACTAGAGGACGCTGTGGAAGATTTTGTTGCAGTTATGAACTCCGTGAAAGCCGAGGACGGCAAGGCGGATAAATTCAGATCAGAAAATGATGATACAAAGAAATTAATTGACGAGGTGCTTAATTATGATGCTTAGACCGGCCGTAAGCCAGATTTTGAAGAACAATGAAAGCTATTATTCTCTAGTTATTGCAGTTGCAAAGAGAGCAAGAGAGATCACAAGCGACGCTTTTGACAACAAGCTGGTGCTTGATGAAAAGCCAGTAAAGACAGCAGTTGACGAGCTTTATAATGGCGAATACAAAATAATCGAGGATCCAAGCCTCAGAAAATAATCGGGGCTTTTTATGGGGAGGTGTACGGCTGTGCGTGGAGTTTTTATCGTGGCAAAGGTTGCAATAAGCCGTGCATCATACAGCTTTGACGCACTGTATAGCTATAGTGTGCCGGAGGAGCTGGCTCAGAAAGTGAAAAGCGGAGTGCGTGTGCTTGTGCCTTTTGGCAGAGGAAACCGTAAAGCCGTAGGGTTTGTTGCGAGAACGTATACGGAAGCCGAGTATAACGATAAGCTGAAGCCTGTTATTTCAGTGGTGGACGGGGAAAGCCTTGTTACCGAGGAAATGATGAGGATAATAATGTGGCTGAAAGAAAACACTTTCTGCACCTATTATGACGCTTACAAATCCGTTGTGCCTACAGGCTTTTCCTACACTTTTTCACAGCATTACAGCCTTGTCAATACCTACATTGACGAGGATACTTTAAATGAAGATGAGAAAAATGTGGTGGACTTTCTCCGATGTGCAAAAAGTCAGAGGGAGATAGACAGCTTTCTTGACGTGCATAATGACGCACGAAAGAAGAAAACTGTGGATTCTCTTGTGGATAAGGGCTATGTTGAGATCAGCGATGCTTTGAAAAGAAAAGTCGGTGATGAGAATGTCAGCATGGTAAGGCTTTCTGACGAGTATGTGTCAGGGGAGATACAGACCACTCTTACCCCGAAGCAGACCCTTGTGGTGAAGCTTCTTGAGGAGGGTGGCTGTGCCTCTGTGAAAGAGGTCTGCTATATGACAAACTGCACTTCAAGCATATTAAAAAGGCTTGCTGACAAGAAAGTTATCGTGCAGTATAAATACGAGGTCATGCGTGACGCCATAGGCGAGCTTGGCGAAAGGCAGGATCCTGACGATATCATATTAAATGATGAACAATCAGCGGCATATGAGGGCATAATGGGGCTTATAAAAGCCGAAAAGCCCGCAGGTGCGTTGCTTTACGGTGTTACGGGAAGCGGCAAGACGTCTGTGTTCATAAAGCTTATAAAAAGCGTTATGGATATGGGTAAAACAGCGGTCATGCTTGTGCCTGAAATATCCCTTACACCACAAATGCTCGGCAAATTCAAGTCACTTTTCGGTGATAAGATAGCCGTTATGCACTCGTCATTGTCGTTGGGACAGCGTACTGACGAGTTCAAACGTGTAATGCGTGGGGAAGCAAGAATAGTTATCGGCACAAGAAGTGCAATATTTGCTCCTGTCACCAACGTGGGAATAATCATCATGGACGAGGAGGGCGAGCCGTCATATAAGTCGGACTCAACGCCTAGATACCATGCACGAGATGTTGCCATACAGCGGTGCGGATATAATAACTGCGTGCTGTTAATGGCTTCTGCAACTCCGTCGCTGGAGAGCTTTTATTATGCTCAAAAGAGCAGATATCACTTGTTTGAGCTTAAAAACAGATATTCAAAGTCGCCCCTGCCGGCAGTTGAGATAGTCGATATGCAGGAGGAAGCGGCAGAGGGCAATGACAGCTTGCTCAGCCGTGTTATGTGTGATAAGCTCACAGAAGTGCTTGCGAAAAAAGAGCAGGCTATCCTGCTTTTAAATAGACGTGGCTATACAACGTATATCACTTGCATGGACTGCCGTCAGCCTGTGGCTTGCCCAAATTGCAATATACCCCTGACGTATCACAAGAAAAACGATAGGTATATGTGCCACTACTGCGGATATACCATGGATAATATAGAGCACTGTCCACAGTGCGGCTCACAGCGGCTCAAATCAAGCGGTGTGGGAACTCAGCGTGTGGAGGACGAGCTTGAAAGACTTTTTCCGCAGGCAAGGCTTCTGCGAATGGACGCTGATACCACTTCTTCAAGATATTCTTATGAAGAGAATTTCAAGGCGTTTGAGAAAGGCGAGTATGATATAATGCTCGGCACTCAAATGATAGCAAAGGGACTGAATTTTCCAAATGTCACAATGGTGGGAGTCATATCACTTGACAAGGCACTGTTCACAGGGGATTTTCGCAGCTATGAGAGAACATTTTCACTGCTCACTCAGGTGGCAGGAAGAAGCGGCAGAGGAGATAAACCAGGGGTCGCATACATTCAGACCTTTGTGCCTGACCATTATGTGCTGAACCTTGCGGCAGAGCAAAATTATGATGAGTTTTATAAAGAGGAGATAGCCTTGAGAAAGTCGCTGACATATCCGCCTTTTTGCGATATATGCGTCATAGGCTTTTCAGCACCCCTTGAAAGCAAGGTAATAGGCGCTTCACGCTGGGTAACTCAGCTTATAAAAGAGTATATCTCACAGCACAAGGTGAATTTTCCCCTTAGAGCGCTAGGCCCTGCACCTTGCACATTTGAAATGATAAATAATCGCTACAGATACAGACTTATCCTGAAAACACGCAATACTGCGGATTTTCGTGAGATGATAAAGCACGTTTTGGGCGAGTTCTATAAAAATAAAGATTATCAGACAGTTCGTATATATGCCGACATAAACGGCGATATCGGGCTTTAGGAAAGGATAGTTAAATAAATGGCACTCAGAAAAATACTTAATAAGAGCGACGAGATTCTTCACAAGGTCTGTAAGCCTGTTACAGAATTTGACGACAAGCTTGGTCAGCTTCTTGACGATATGACAGAAACCCTGAAAAACGCCAACGGCGTTGGTCTTGCAGGTCCACAGGTGGCAAAGCTGAGAAGAGTGGTCGTTATAATAATCGACGATAAGGTTTACGAGCTTATCAACCCTGAGATAACATGGCAGAGCGAGGAAAAGCAGAGAGTTCTGGAGGGCTGTCTTTCATGCCCGAACGAGTGGGGCTATGTTACAAGACCTATGAGAGTTAAGTTCAAGGCGCAGGACAGACACGGCAAGTGGTACGAAATGGAAGTATCAGAACTGTTTGCACAGTGCGTTTGCCACGAGCTTGCACACCTTGAGGGTCATCTGTTTACTGAGATAGTTGAAGAATTTGTAGAGGTCGAGGACTAATGAAAATAATCTTCATGGGTACGCCTGATTTTGCCGTACCAACGCTGAAAAAGCTTTATGACAGCGGATATGAGGTGCAGGCTGTTTTCACTCAGCCTGATAAGCCAAAGGGCAGAGGATATAAGCTTACTCCGCCCCCTGTAAAGGTGCTTGCGCAGGAGCATGACACAACTGTTTATCAGCCGCAAAGCCTTAAAAAAGATGGCGAGGAGTATGTTAAAATTATCAATGAACTTGCCCCTGATTGTATCGTGGTGGCGGCTTATGGCAAAATGCTCCCTAAGTCGGTGCTTGATATACCAAGACTTGGCTGTGTGAACGTCCATGGCTCGCTGCTTCCTAAATATCGTGGAGCAGGTCCGATACAGTGGGCTGTGCTTAATGATGAAGCTGAAACTGGAATTACAACGATGCTTATGGGAGAGGGCATGGATACGGGAGATATCCTTGTGGAAAAGGCTACACCTATTGGCGAGAACGAAACAGCCGCAGAGCTTTTTGACAGACTTGCTGAAATGGGCGCAGAGGTGCTTGTTGATACCCTTGAAAAGCTCGATAAGGGCGAGATAACCCCTGTTAAGCAGGACGAGAGCCTTGCGACTTATGCACCAATGCTCTCAAAGGAGCTTTGCCCTATAGATTTCACAAAGCCAGTGAGAAAGATACACAAGCAGATATGCGGTCTGTCTGATTGGCCATGCGCTACTACAGTGCTTGAGGGCAAAAGGCTGAAAGTATATAAGTCTGAGATAGCTTCCACAAAGCCTTGCGGAAAGCCTGCGGGCACTGTGGTGGATAACAGCGACTTTTCTGTTGCCTGCTCAGACGGAGTGATAAGATTTACTCAGGTGCAGGCTGAGGGCTCAAAGAGAATGGATACCGCTGATTTTCTCAGAGGCAGACATATCGAGAACGGCACTGTGCTGGGATAATTCGGAGGAACTATGGGAAACGCCAGAAAAACGGTTTTAAGGCTGCTTACAAGGCTGGAAAACAGCGGCTCATATTCAAATATACTTCTTGACGAGGGCCTTGAAAGGTCAGACCTTTCACCTCAGGACAAGAAATTCGCCGCAGCGCTTTTCTACGGCGTTTTGGAAAGACAGATAACTCTTGATAACATTATTCGGGAATATTCACGCAACCCTAAGAATAAGCTTGGTACTGAGGTCAGAGTTATACTGAGAATGGGTCTTTATCAGCTTTTGTATATGGACTCTGTTCCTGACAATGCGGCTGTGGACGAGTCTGTGAAGCTTGCAAAGAAAAACAGAAATCCTGCGGCAAGCGGATTTGTGAACGCAATGCTAAGGGAGTTTATAAGAAGCGACAAAAAGCTTCCAAAGGGCAGAAATGCTACCGAGGAGCTTTCTATAGAATACTCCGCACCTGTATGGCTGACGGAGAAGTGGACAAGGGAATACGGCAAGGACATCTGCCTTGAAATGCTGAAAACCTCTGTGGGACAGGCACCTGTCACCGCAAGAGTGAACACGGTCTTTCATTCTCTTGAAAGCACACTGGATATGCTCGCTGAGGAGGGCATTACCTTTGAAAGGCTGTCCGTCCTGCCTGATTGCATAAGGATATGCGGTGCAGGAGCGGTGGAGCATACTAAGGCTTACAAAGAGGGCAGGATACACGTTCAGGATCTTTCGAGCCAGCTTTGCTGTGCGGCTCTTGATCCTAAGGAGAACGATATAGTTCTTGACCTTTGTGCCGCACCGGGTGGAAAGACCTTCACCATTGCCGAGCGTATGAACAACAAGGGCAGAGTGCTTGCTTTTGATCTGCATAGAAATCGTGCAGGGCTTATTGAAAGCGGTGCCAAAAGGCTTGGGCTTGACTGCATAAGTGCAGGTGTCAACAACGCAAAGGTCTATGACGAGAAAATGCCAAAGGCTGACAAAGTGCTTTGCGACGCACCTTGTTCCGGACTTGGCGTAATAAGAAGAAAACCTGAGATAAAGTATAAAGAACCCTCAGATTTCGACAGACTTCCTGAAATACAGTATGATATACTGAAAACGTCAGCGGAGTATGTAAAAGTCGGCGGAACGCTGGTGTATTCCACCTGCACGCTGTCAAGGGCGGAAAATGATGAGGTGGCAGACAGATTTTTGGCTGAACACCCTGACTTTGAGCCTGCACCGCTAGGCGAGGCTTTCGGTAGCGACAGCGGTCTTTGCAGAATGTCTATCACACCTGCAAAATATAATTCAGACGGATTTTTTATTGCTAAGTTTATCAGGCTGAGGTGATCTTTTGGTAGCATTTGATGATAATGGAAAAATAGATATATTGGGGCTTCTGCCTGACGAGCTGGAAGCCGAGATACTAAAGCTTGGAGAAAAGAAGTTCCGTGCAGGGCAGATATTTGATTGGCTTCATGTAAAGCGAGTGTCAAGTTTTGATGAAATGACTAATCTATCTGTACAATTAAGGAATCTGCTCAATGAAAAATTTTGTTTAAAATCACTATTTGTGTCAAAAAAGCTTGAATCTCATACCGATAATACTGTAAAATATCTATATGAGCTTGAGGACGGAAATCATGTGGAATCCGTAATAATGGAATACAACTACGGAAACACCATTTGCGTGTCAACTCAGGTGGGTTGCAAAATGGGCTGTCGCTTTTGTGCGTCAACTATTGCAGGCTTCAAGCGTGATCTGACTTCCTCGGAGATCCTGGGACAGATATATGCTTCTGAGCGTGACAGCGGAAGAAAGATATCAGGCGTGGTGCTTATGGGAATAGGCGAGCCTATGGATAACTTTGATAATGTGGTGAATTTCCTTGAAGTGCTGTCCTGTCCAAAGGGCTTTAATATGTCGCTAAGGCACGTTTCAGTATCTACCTGCGGCATTGTGCCGAGGATATATGAGCTTGCAGAGAAAAAGCTTGGAATAACATTGTCTATCTCTTTGCACGCTTCCAATAATAAGAGCAGGAGCGAGATAATGCCTGTTAATGACAGGTATGATATCAACGAGCTTCTTGCCGCCTGCCGATACTATTTTAAGGTAACAGGCAGGAGAATTTCTTTTGAATATGCTTTGATAGACGGGCATAACGATTCTATGGAGGACGCAAGGGAGCTTGCGGAGCTTCTGGGCGGATTTGTCTGTCATGTGAATATAATCCCTGTTAATAAGATAAAGGAGCGTAATTATCATTCTGACAGAAAGTCAGCCAACAGATTCAGAGGATATCTGGAGAAGCTTGGGATAAACGCTACTGTTAGGCGGACCTTGGGTGCGGATATAGACGCTGCCTGTGGTCAGCTAAGACGAGAATATGAGATCTGATAAAAGGTGGTGAATCGCTTGTTTATAGCGTCTGATACAGACATCGGAAAAAAACGCAGTGAAAATCAGGACAGAGTGCATGCTGAATTTCTTGCTGACAATGTTGCCGTTGCGGTGGTCTGTGACGGTATGGGCGGAGCGTCATCAGGCGGAGTTGCCAGTCAGCTTGCCATTGACGCAGTAGTAAAACGTATCAAGGAAAATTTCCGAAAAGATATGAAACCAAATTCCATAAGAAATCTTATGCTCACTTCAGTGCATTATGCGAATACGATCGTGTATGGCAAGAGCAAGGAGGATATTGACAAAAACGGCATGGGTACTACCTGCGTTGCGGCATTGGTGGTGGATAAGACCGTCTATATGGTGAGCGTGGGCGACAGCCGTGGATATCTTCTTACCAAGGACGGTATAGCTCAGATAACCACTGACCATACTTATGTGGAAATGCTTTATAGGTCGGGTCAGATAACCAAAGAAGAAGCGAAAAATCATCATATGAGAAACGTTATCACAAAGGCTGTGGGCGTTGAATCAGATGTTGAGGTCGATTATTTCGAGCTTGAAGAAAATGATAATTTTGCGGTGCTGCTTTGCTCTGACGGTCTGACCAATTATTGCACAGACAATATGATATATGAAACTGTGTTTGGCAATAATCTTGACGAGGCTATAAAACAGCTTATTGCTTTCGCAAACGAATGCGGCGGTAAAGATAATATTACTGCTGCGGTAATAGCAAATTAATGGAATGACAATAAAACATGAATAATATAGGAGTTGAATTACATGGATTCTAATATCGGCAAAAAGCTAGACGGCAGATATGAGATAACCGAGCTTATCGGCGTAGGCGGAATGGCTGACGTTTATAAGGCAGTTGACGTTATGGAAAACCGTACTGTTGCGGTAAAGATACTTAAGCCTGAGTTTTCACAGAACGAGGAATTTCTCAGACGCTTCAGAAACGAGAGCAAGGCTATCGCTGTACTTTCTCACCCTAATATCGTAAAGATATATGACGTGGGATTTTCTGACGAGATACAGTTTATCGTTATGGAGTATATCGATGGCATCACCCTTAAAGAGTTTATCGAGCAGCAGGGCGTGCTTAGGTGGAAAGACGCTTTGCACTTTGTAACTCAGATACTCCGTGCTTTGCAGCACGCTCATGATAAGGGTATCGTTCACAGAGATATCAAACCGCAGAACATAATGCTTTTCCCTGACGGAACTATCAAGGTCATGGATTTTGGTATCGCAAGATTTTCAAGGATCGACGGAAAGACACTTTCTGACAAGACTATCGGTTCTGTTCACTATATCTCACCTGAGCAGGCAAGGGGCGATATGACAGATGAAAGATCTGACATATACTCTGTAGGCGTTATGCTCTATGAGATGCTCACAGGCAGAAAGCCTTTTGACGGTGAAAACCCTGTGGCTATCGCTCTCAAGCATATGCAGGAGGATCCGGTTCCGCCAAGAGAGATCATGCCTTCTATCCCGGAAGCTCTTGAAGAAATAGTTATGCACGCTATGGAGAGAGATCCTGCAAGACGTTATCAGTCAGCAGCAGAGATGATAAAGGATATAGACACATTCAAGCTCAATCCATCTGTTGTTTTCGGATATAAGAACAGCCCTGTTCCTATCCCTGTGGCTGATAACAAATATTTTGACGATGAGCATAGTGAGAACTATGACGACGATGAAGAATATGAGGACGATGACGAAGAAAACGATGACGAGGAAGAAGAGGAAGAAAAGAAGCGTTCTTACGTTGTTCCGATACTCCTTGCTGTGACAGTTGCGGTAGTTATCATTGCAGCGTTTGTTATCGTAGGAGTTGTATTCAAGTCATTCAGCGGTTCAAACGGTATGCACACAGGCACAGTTACACTGCCAAACTTTGTGGGCAAGAATATCGTTCAGGTTGAGCAGGATTATAAGGATAAGCTTAAATTTGATATTACCGAAGAGTATAATGACCAGTATGACGAGGGAATAATCACATTCCAGGGTCAGGCAGCAGGAAAGTCTGTTAAGGAAGGCTTCACGGTTACACTTACTGTAAGTAAGGGCAAAAAAATGGCAACTATCCCTGACATGGTGAAGAAAGACGGCACTGTGGCTGAAAGCGAGCTTAAGGCTGCAGGATTTATGGTCGTTAAGAGAGATATATGGTCTGAGGATATAGCTTCAGGTCTTGTTGTGAAAACACAGCCGGCAGCAGGTGAGCAGTATGCCGTAGGTGCGACTGTTGCGTTGTTTGTAAGTAAGGGTCCTGTTGAAACAAGAGTCAAAGTACCAAGCGTTGTAGGTCTTACAGAAGAAAAGGCAGTTGCAATGCTCAAGGAGAACAAGCTCAAGGCTGAGGTCAAGGAGATCGAGCATGAGGGCGATAAGGGCAAGGTCATCGAGCAGGATACAGACGAAGGCACATATGTTGAGCGTGACACAACTGTTACTATTTACGTTTCGACCGGAGAAACTTCACCTGTTGAGGTAACATTCTCACTGCCACTCCCAAGTGGTATCCATGGCTCATATTCTATAGACATCTACAATAACGGCAACGTTGCATATACTCAGAAGATCGGTAGTGGCGAATCTGTTGCAGGCGGTTCTGTAAATGTAACTGTAAAGGGCAAGAAGACAGAAACCCTGACTATCTTCATCACAAATGACGAAAATCAGCAGAAGTGCCGTTATGCAGTATATGACATAGATTATGATAAGCAGACAGCTACTCTTAGCGGAAGCCTGAATGAAAGCGGTCTGATCGACATTACTCCGACAACGACCACAACTACTACAACTACGACCACAACAACTACTACAACTACCACTACTGAAGCACCTGCACCGGGGCCTCAGGAGCCAGACGAGCAGGGTCAGTAGTTCATGAATGGAATAATCGTTAAAGCTATCGGAGGCATCTACTATGTAGAAGCCTCCGACGGCATTTATGAATGTAAGGCAAGAGGAGTATTCAGAAGAAAGAACATTTCTCCTGTAGGCGGCGACAGAGTTGAATTTTCATTGGAGGACGACGGAAGCGGAGTTATCGAGAAGATAGAGGAAAGACGCTCATTGCTTATAAGACCGCCTCTTGCAAATCTTGATATGCTTGTGTTCGTTTCGTCTACCTGTGAACCAAGACCTAATCTGCTGTTGCTTGATAAGTTTATTGCAATAGCTGTTTTCAAAAAAATAGAGCCTGTGGTAGTCTTTACAAAGATAGACAAGGAAAGCTGTGACGAGCTTGTGGACATATACAAGGGCGCAGGGATAAAGACCTTTCAGGTAGACAATACCACCGGCGAGGGCAGTGAAGCTGTTAAGGCAGTGCTGGAGGGCAAGCTGTCGGCATTTACAGGAAACACTGGCGTTGGCAAATCGTCACTGCTCAATAATATGTTCCCTGCATTGGGGCTTGCCACCAACGAGATAAGCAAAAAGCTTGGCAGAGGAAAGCACACCACACGCCATGTAGAGCTTTACAAGCTGGAGGGCGGTGGTTATATTGCCGATACCCCTGGCTTTTCGTCGTTTGATACCAACAGATATGATATTATTTTCAAGGACAAGCTTGCAGGCTGTTTTCCTGAGTTTCAGAAATACGAGGGCAAGTGCAGATTTCCTGATTGTAGCCACACAAAGGAAAAGGGCTGTGCGGTCATAGAGGCGGTAAAAAATGGCGAGATCGCAAAGTCAAGGCATGAAAGTTATGTGGAAATGTACGAGCAGGCAAAGCAGCTTAAGGAGTGGGAATACAAAAATGACTAAGAAATGCACTATCTTTTCAGGCGGTGAAGCGGTGTCGGCTCAGTGTGTGGCAGAATATAAGCCTTTTATTGACGATTCTCTTGTGATATCCGCTGACAAGGGCTATAAGCTTGCACAGGCAGTGGGCGTAAAGTCGGACATTATTATGGGCGACTTTGATTCCGCTGAAAAACCTGTTTTTGATAATATCGAGATCTTCCCCTCAGAAAAGGACGATACCGACCTTATGCTTGCCATAAAGCATGGCTTTGAGTCGGGTTGTGATGATTTTCTCATATTCGGTGCAACAGGTGGACGAGTAGACCACTTACTTGGAAATATCCAATCTCTGGGATATATTTTATCTTGTGGCGGTGAGGGAATGATAGCCGCAGATAGGGAGATAATTCGGCTTTATCGTGCAGGCAGTTACAGGATATATGACCGTGAGGGCTTTTCGTTCTCACTGGTGGCATATACCGATAAGGTAGAGGGTCTGACCATAAAGGGTGCGAAATATGAAGTAGAGGACTGTCTGCTGACCAATGCTTTCCCACTTGGCATATCAAACGTGGTGAAAGGCTTTGATGGGCAGGATAGAAAATACGCTGAGATATCATTCAAAAGCGGCTATCTGCTGTCAGTACAGTCAAAAATGGTAACCGATTTTTGATTTTTGAATAATATAAACTATAACTATTCGGGAGGTAATACTTATGAAAGTTGTAGTTGTAAAAAGTCCAAAGGTCATATCGGGTTTAATGAGGCTTATTTTCAAGATCAAAAAGGAAGAAGAATAGGATAACTGGCGGTACTCGTGTGAGTGCCGTCAATTTTTTGCTATAGCAGAAAAGCTCTTAGATCACAGGAACGATCTAAGAGCTTTTTTATTTTGTTATTTTATGATTCATCATGATGTGCTTTTGACGGCAAAATTACGTTATTCGTATAACAATAAATAACTATTTTACGGCTCTTTTTAAGCTTTGCTTTGTCGAATTTCGTCAAATCCTCTATTTTACGAAAATATTCAATTATCAAGTTGCAATTTTATATGTTACCTTATTCGATTCATATATTCCGCTTTCTGCTCAAAAGACGAGTGAACATAGCGATCAAGTGTAATACTTACATTACTATGTCCCAGTATTTCTGACAAAGCTTTTACATCAAAACCGAGTTTTATACAATTTGTGGCAAAGAAATGCCTTATAGCATGAAAATGCACTGACGGCAAATTTCCGTTTTTTAAAATCTTGGCAAACCTATATTGTATCGTCCTTGGTTCTATTGGCTTTTTCTTGTTAGAAAGTATGTAATTATCATTATCTCCTCAGTTGTTTTTCAAAAGCTCTAAAACACATTCTGGAATGGGAATTTTTCTTTTTGAAGACTCGCTTTTCGGTTCTGCAAGAATAAGCTTAGTTTTGCATAGCCCATTCTTTACTTGTATTCTTTGCAAAGTCTTATTCACACTTATGATACCCTGTTCAATGTCAATGTTTCTCCATTTTAAGGCACAAAGTTCACCTATTCGTAAACCCGTTACTCTTGAAAGATAAATTCCTATAGATGTAAGATCATTCTTTTGAGCCAGTATATCACACAGCTTTTTGTCTTCATCGTCATTCAATATTCTTATTTCAGCTCTGTGTTTCTTCGGCATTACAATACCGTCCATGATATTATCTATCTTATAAGTTTTATACGCATATTTGAAAATAGATTTCATAAGAACTAAAATGTCAGTAATATAACGATTTGAGAGATTTTCCTGCTGTTTTCTTCTGATAAAATCATATATATCGTCATTGGTTATTTTACATATACATTTCTGTCCAAAGAAAGGCAGAATATGTTTGTCAGCTTTTAAAATATAATTTGCAGCGGTTGATTCTTTTATGCGTATTGTGACAGTGCCAAACCATTCCTCATACACTTCTGTGAATGTTTTTTTTATTTGCGTTTTAGATATAAGATCAATGTGATATTTTTTCATCTTTGCAATTACTTCATCATGCGTTTTGCCGAAAAAAGCATGATATTTTCGTTTTGTTCCTGAGGTATCCAAAAATACCCTTCCCTCATATCTTCCGTCTTTTCTGAGATAAACATTTCGATAATTCATCTTAAAACCTCCAAATTTCAGTAAGTTTTTTCATATATATTGTAAGTTTTGCTGTTTTTAATTCTATTTCTACATTTTTTGTTCATACTTATTGACAAATACAGTAATAAGGTGTATAATAACATAGGTAAACAAAAATTTACTTTTGAGCTTATGTGCATCTGTTATTAAATTATATATCTTATATTTTCGATTTTAAAGTGCATATTGTTATGACAAGCTTTTTTCGTAAAATAGAGGATTTGACGAAAAGGGGATAACTGGCAATGTACAAGATCGACCCGATAGTAAAAAAGATCAGTTCCAAAATAGTTGTCTGCACAGGTGATCAAAAGCTTGAGTACTGTTCAGGTATTGAGTTATCAAAAGCTCAATTTGATAAGAGATATGTTATTGATGGGATCTATGCAGAGAATGAAAGAATAATTATTGTTCTGAAAGAGGCTGATATAAACAGCACTGATTGGTGTCAGGATAAGGACGTTGGGTTCTTTTAGGCGATATGGTTATGACTTGAAGTATAAATGTAATATCAATATTGGAGAATAAAGCTTGAATTTGTTAATTATAGGTGCAGGACAGTATGGCATGGTTGTCAGAGAGATAGCTCTGACAACAGGTCGATTTGACAAAATTGATTTTTTGGATGACAACAATGCTGTCGCTATTGACGGTACAAACAATATTTCAAAGTGGGTAAGTGAGTATAAAATTGCGATAGTGGCGATTGGCAAAGCAGATGTGCGAGAAAAATATCTGACTTTGTTGAAGCAGTGTGGATATGAGCTTGCAACGATCATTCACCCTGACGCATATATTTCACCTACAGCAACGATTGGGAGTGGCTGTGTGATCGAACCCAAAGCGGTCATATATACTGATGCCAGAATTGGCGACGGATGTTTTATTTCTGCTGGAGCGGTTGTAAATCACAACAGTGTTGTAGAAGATACTTGTCATATAAATTGTGGAGCAATCATAGCATCAGGTGTTATTGTGCCTAAAGGCACTAAAGTTGATTACGGATTGGTTTTTACTGGAGAGAAGTAGAGTATGGATAAGAGAAAAGTCAAAAGATTTATAGGAAAGTCTGTGGCTGTTTTAGCTGTGGCTTTTGCAATACTCAGTATCGTGTCAAAGCGTAAAAAAAGAGAAACTGTTTATGATAATGAGCCAGAGCAGAAAAATCCTCTTGAGGGTAAAAGGGTCATTTTTGTGGAAGACGAGAATGATAAGGAAAATGCTGACGGCATAAGAGGTCATCTCGAAGCTATAGGTGATTGCGACCATAAGCCAAGCTTCTACGAAAGATACATAAAGAGAGGCATTGATATTGTGCTTTCTTTTGGAGGACTTGTTGTTCTTAGCCCTGTTTTCGCTGTGACAGCTTTGGCAATTAAAATAGAAGATCCGGGCCCTGTATTTTTTACTCAGAAAAGAGTAGGGCAGAATAAAAAGTATTTCAAGCTACATAAATTCAGATCTATGAAAATGTGTACTCCGCATGATGTGCCTACGCATATGCTCGACAATCCTGATCAGTACATAACCAAGGTCGGCAAGTTTATAAGGGCGCATAGCCTTGATGAACTTCCGCAGATCTGGGATATTTTCGTAGGCAATATGTCCGTAATAGGTCCTCGTCCGGGACTTTGGAATCAGGATCTGCTTACTGCGGAAAGGGACAAATACGGCGCAAATGACGTAAAGCCTGGACTTACAGGCTGGGCGCAGATAAATGGCCGTGATGAGCTTGAGATTCCTGATAAGGCTAAGCTCGATGGCGAGTATGTTAGAAAACTTGGTCTGATAATGGACGCTAAGGTTTTTCTCGGCTCGCTTCATGTGTTTGGTAAGGATGATTCTGTTGTTGAGGGCGGAACGGGTGAGATCTCTAAGGTAGGTCGCCATTATACAGACGGAAAAAGTGATGAAGATCTTATAGGTCATATTGGCTTTGGAGAGCCTGTAACTGTTGATACAGAAACTAAGAGGAAAGTGCTTATCACTGGTGCAGGGTCATATATTGGAGAAAGTTACAAGAAGTATGCTGAAGAACACTATTCAGCACTGGATATCGAAACTCTTGATATGCTTGATCCTGATTGGAAGAAAAAAGATTTTTCTAAATTTGACATTGTGTATCATGTTGCAGGTCTTGCACACGCAGACGTAGGCAGTGTTGATGACGATACTAAGGCAAAGTATTATGCTGTAAATACTGACTTAGCCGTTGAAGTTTGCAAAAAAGCAAAGTCAGATGGCGTAAAAGAATTTGTATTTATGTCATCAATGATAGTGTATGGCGATTCTGCGCCTTATGGTAAGGATAAAATTATTGATGAACAAACAGTGCCAAAGGCAGCGAATTTCTATGGTGATTCAAAGCTTCAGGCTGATGTTGCCGTTAGATCTTTTGCGGACGATAGTTTCAAAGTTTTGGTTATCCGTCCACCTATGATCTATGGTAAGGGCAGTAAAGGAAATTATCCTACACTTGCAAAGCTTGCTAAAAAGCTCCCTGTTTTCCCAGATGTTGATAACAAGCGCAGTATGCTTCACATAGATAATCTCTGTGAATTTCTGTGTCAGATAATGCTGGTAAGCGATATAAAAGAGAATGCAACAGTTTTTATGCCTCAAAATGCTGAGTGGACAAAAACAAGCGAAATGGTAAAAAGGATCGCAGATGTCAGTGGAAAGAAAATAAGAACGCTGAAAATCTTTAGACCGGCAGTGTATATTGGCAGCAAAGTGCCTGGAAAGATTGGCGGGCTCGTCAATAAGGCGTTTGGAAATAGTTGTTATGAGAAGAAAATTTCTGAGTATTGTGGTATAAATTATAGGGTGGTTAATTTGAAAAATTCGATAATTCGAACTGAAAATGATGAGAGCGTTTTTAATGAAATACAAGATGTTACTTTTATCGTTTTGACTAAAAATGAAGAAATAAATCTTCCTGACTGTCTAGAATCTATTAAAGGTTTTGCTAAAAGGGTTGTTGTCATTGATAGTGGTAGTTCAGATAAAACCGTAGAGATTGCTAGGACATATGGTGCTGACGTGTATGAACATGAGTTTGAAAATTATGCTCGTCAATTCAATTGGGGCATAGATAACACCAATATTGCAACTAAGTGGACGTTTCGATTAGACGCTGATGAACGCTTAACACCAAAACTTTGTAAAGAACTGGCTGATCTTATGAAAGTTCATGATAATGATAGTGTTAATGGAGTGACAATGGAAGCTTGGCTCTATTTTATGGGACGTAAGATTAAGCATGGCTGTCATAATAAAAGAAAACTTATGCTTTTCAAGACGGGAATTGGTAGAATTGAAGATCGAAAAATGGATGAACATACTGTTCTTTCTATCGGTACTGCTGTTTATGCCAAGGAAAGATTTATTCACTACGATTTTAAGGATATGACTCATTGGATAAATAAAATGAATTGGTATGCTACTCGTGAAATGCAGGATTATTTTGATTTTATAAATGGCAAAAACTGCGATATAGATGGTGACTTTACAATTTCAAGTACAAGAAAAAATAAATTTGGGGTGTATTATAGATTTCCCATTTTCTTAAGAAGCCATTTGTTATTTATATATTATTATATTTTTAGGCTTGGCATTTTGGACGGAAAAGAGGGTTTTGTATACCATTATATGTATCATAGGTGGTATAGAACACTGGTGGATGCAAAGATCCTTGAACAAGATAAAGCAAATAAATCTTAGAAGAAAAAATGGTGTTATAAAATGGACAAGCGTAAGATGAAACATGCATATCTTATAATGGCACATGGAAATTTTGAACAGTTGCAATTTTTAGTTCATCTTTTGGATTGTGGGCAAAATGATATTTTTATTCACATTGATAAAAAAACGGAAATTTGTGATTTATCATTAAAAACAAAATATTCTGCAGTAACGATATTTCAAAAATATAAGATATATTGGGGGACATATTCACAAGTGGAGTGTGAATTGTTTTTGCTTAGGCAAGCAATTCAGGGTAGTTATGATTATTATCATTTGCTTTCTGGAGCAGATATGCCATTGAAAAACATGAAAATGATAAACTCTTTTTTTGAAAAGAATAATGGAATAGAATTTGTTACTGTGGTATCACCTAAGCAATATGATGCTGAGGTAGTTAGGCGAGCAAAATATTATCATTTCTTTACAAGATTACGTCATACCAATTTTTCAATAGTTAATTCATTTTTTACAGTTGTAGATAGGTGTTCTATTGTTATTCAGATGTTTTTAAGAATCAACCGTAATTCCAAGTACTGCCCAAAAGTGTATTATGGTCCTAATTGGTTTAGTATTACCAATGATTGAGCTAGATATGTCATTGCAAATGAGCGATATATAGCTAAGCGATTTAAATTTGTAAATAGCGCTGATGAATTATTTTTGCAAACTTTGTTATGTGATTCTCCGTATAGAAGTCGATTATATGAGGGTGTCTATAGTAATTTGAGATTTGTCAAATTTAGTGAAGATAACAGATCATCTCATCCATACTTAATAGATAGAAGCTTGCTTGAAATAGCCCAAAAATCAGGATGCTTGTTTGCAAGAAAGTTTGACTTTGATAGGTTTCCAGATGTAAAAAAATCTATAAACGAAATGTTCAATGGCGAATTGTAGATTATGTTTATTGTGTAGAGTATGAGTGTGTTTCACAAAAAGCAGGTTAGGAATTTAGTATGAAAAAAATAGCATTTATTGCGAGTGGATTTATGAATCAAACAGAAGCAAATGCGATTTGTCTAAAAAATATAATAGACATAATGAAAGATTCTTTTAAAGTAGATGTTATAAGTATTGAGCAGGAAACATGTCGCTGCAGTGATTATAGTATTTTTGTTATTAAACAAAGTAATGTTATAGGAAAAAATGAAATTATGAGAAAGATAATTAAATTTTTTCATATGCCTGTTGGAAGTCGCAGATTGTCCAAGCTTGTTGCACGTAGAGTTTGTTCCCTTTTAAAAGAACGAAAGTATGATGCGTTAATTGCTGTAGTTAATCCAGTAGAATCTGCCGATGCTATTTACTATATAAAAAGAAGAAATCCTCAGCAAAAAATTATATTATATGAGATTGATCCAGCTTCCAATAGGTATAAAGAGCCAAAGTCGGTTTTGGAGAAAATATGGAAATTCAAATCAATTCTATGGGAAAAGAAAATATATGAGCATTGTGATAAAATCATACATATGAAAACGCATCGTAATCATTTTTCTCAAAATTGTTTTAGAAAATATCAAGATAAAGTTATATATTTGGATATACCTAACTTTCGGATTGATTTTTTGCCGACTATTTCTAAGTCTTGTTCTAAAATATGTATGATATATGCAGGTGCATTTTATCCTACTTTAAGAAATCCGTATCCCATGCTTGATGTCCTGAAAAAGTTGAATCGTATAGTGCCAATTAATGTAAAGATATTTACTGGAAGTAGTATGATTGAACAAATCAGAAAATATGTTGAGGATGAAAATTCGTTTTTGGTTAGTAATTACATATCTCAGGATGCGTTAAGAGTTGAACTCTGCAAAGCTGACTTTTTATTGGATTTAGGAAATAAAGAATCGGATTTTTTGCCCTCAAAAACTTTTCAATATATGGGCACTGGTAAACCAATAATACATTTTATGCCTGATACTAGTGATGTTTCAGTTGACTATTTAAGGCGATATAAGGATGCGATTAGTGTTTTCATGGATACATCTGAGAATAACATTAATAGCATTGTTTCTTTTATACAAAAGGAGAGATTGAGCCCTAGCATATGTGATTCTGAGGAACTTATGCAACTGTTTTGGGAAAATACGCCACAATATACAGCTCAAAAATTAATGGAGATATTAAATTGTTAAAAAAAAAATTAGAATGTCAAGAAAAAATTTCAAAGATTTATAGATGGATAGTTATTATTCTTTTATTTACATCTGTAGATACTATATTGTTTGGGACAAATGGAAATAGGATTTTTCTTTGGGTTCCGCGAATTGTGGGTTTAATGTCGATTGTAGCAATGTGTTATGTATCAAGGACTTCGGTTTTATGCAAAAGGGATGTACAAAAATTGCTACAAGTTCATATTACTCTAACACTAATACTTTTTGCATCTTGCCTAGTTAATGATGTTACAATAGAAACAATTATATCACGTTTAATTCCGTTAATGGTTGCTTTTGTCGTTACTATGTATATTCGAGAGAATCAATTTTTTTCTTTTTTTGATGATTTCTTGTTTTTAATATCGCTTGTGGCTATAGTAACAGAAGTTTTGGCATATTTGGCACCTGCTTTGTTGATGAAAATGCCTACTACCATTAATACAGCTGGATATGAGTTTTCTTCTTTTTTTGTTGGCGGTATGTTGTTAACGGGAAATTTGGGTAGTGAATATATTAGATCAAGCAGCATTTTTTGGGAACCGGGTGCATTTGCATTTTATTTAATAATAGGAATAATGTATCATTTTTTTTCAAAGGAAAAAATTGATGAAAAAAGAGTAGTAATATACATTTGCTGCCTCGTATTTACTTTTTCAACTACTGGTTATCTAGTTTTTGGCGTTCTTATGATAGGATATATTGTTTCGGGTAGGACAAAGCAAAATTCAAAATTAATTAACAGCGTAGTTGTTTTATCTTTTACCTTTTTGCTACTTTCTATGGTTGTATTAAAAAACAGTGCTCTTTATAAATTTGTGTTTGAGAAGTTATCAAATGGAACTAGCGGTGCTACTACTAGATATTCATCTTTTTTTAATGGGATGAAAGTAGCTTTTTTGCATCCTCTTTTAGGTGCAGGGAGTAATCTTGATGAATATATGAGATCATTTGTTATATCCTCCAAATACTCAAATGGAGGGCTTTCAATAACTAATACAATAGTTGCTCAGTTTGCATCGTATGGTTGTGTTTTTGGCTTTCTCTTTTTGGTTGGTACAATAAAGTTCGTAAAACGTTGGTCTTCATCATTCTTGCTTTGGCTTATTCTTGTACTAGCAATCGTTATGGGGTATATGGGGGAACGTTTTTATTCATTTATCCCATTTGTTTTTATGTTTTACGGTTTTGTTTCACAGGAAGGAGGCTCGAAAAGTGAGAGTAGCGTCAATTAATTCGTTACCATATGGAAGTACGGGTACTATAATGAAAGAAATCAGTAAAGAAGCAATAGAGCATGGAATAGTGTGTAGGAACTTTTATGGCGCATGGGGTGATAGTTATGCGAATGATGATAATTTAATAATGTTTGGTAGTAAGTTTGAAAATAAAATATCTGCTGTATTGAGTCGGTTAAGTGGAATTCAACATATTTATTCTGTTTTTGGAACTTTACAATTGATTTCAATGTTAAAAAAGTTTGAACCGGATTTAATACATCTTCATAATTTACACTTATGGGTGATAAATGTTCCAATGTTGTTTAAATATATAAAAAAAAACAATATAAAAGTTATATGGACACTCCATGATTGTTGGGCTTTTACAGGTCAATGTCCGCATTTTACAATGATTGGGTGCGATTTATGGAAAACTGGATGTCATAATTGCCCTCAGATTAATGTTTACCCTTCGTCAATTATTGATAATACCAAAATAATGTGGAAGTTAAAAAGAAGATGGTTTAATGGAGTTAATAATATGACCATTATAACACCGTCTCAATGGCTTGCAAACTTGGTTAAGAAGTCATATTTAGGAGGGTATCCAATTAAAGTAATAAACAACGGAATTGATCTTAATGTGTTTAGACCAGTTGCATCTAATTTTAGATCAAAATATGATTTGAATGATAAGTTTATACTTTTGGGTGTGGCGTTTGATTGGGGAAGGTCCAAAGGACTAGATGTCTTTTGTGAACTTGCAAAAAAATTGGATAAAACTAAATATAAAATAGTACTTGTTGGTACGAATAAAAGTATAGATAGTATACTACCAAAAGAAATTATATCTATCCATAGAACAACCAACCAAGAAGAATTGGCTCAAATATATTCTGCGTCAGATTTGTTTGTAAATCCAACTCGTGAAGAAAATTATCCTACTGTTAATATGGAGTCGTTGGCTTGTGGAACGCCTGTTCTTACATTTAAAACAGGAGGAAGTCCAGAAATAATTGATGAAAAAACAGGCTGTGTAGTCGATGTAGATGATGTGGATTTAATGCTTAAACGAATTGTTGAGATTTGTACAGAAAAAACGTTACTAAAATCAGATTGTGTAAATAAAGCTAAAAGTTTTGATAAGAAGGAAAAATACATTGAATATATTAAGTTGTATAAATGATTTTGGGGGAAGTATTATATATGAGTTTAAAAGAGAAATTGGTTAAGCATTCAAAAATGCTAAAACTTTTGCTATCATTAAGAAAGTATCTGGTTTTTGATAGAGAAGTTTATAACAACGCTAAGAAACAATTTAACTTGGTGCGAAATGGTTGTCATCGTATATATTACTTGGGTATACCAGCCCATTCAAATCTTGGAGATCTTGCACAAGGTATGTGTATTAGGAAATGGCTGAAGAAACATTATACCAATTTTCAGGTAGTTGAGATTGAAACAAATGCACTTGTAAATACACATCTATCAGTTATTGATCTACTGATAGATGATTATCGTGAGGGTGATTTTATTGTATTTCAAAGTGGCTATACTACGACTGATTTGGGTGGATTTGCTGATGAAATGCACCGCGCAGTAATGAAGGCTCTGCCCGATGCAAAAATGCTGATGCTCCCTCAAACAATTTTCTTCAAATCAAAGGAGAATGAAGCGCGAACAGCAAAAAGTTATAACAGTATGAAACATATGCTTTTCCTTGCAAGGGATGAGGTTTCTTATGAGATGGCAAAGCGTATGTTTCCTGATATTCCGGTGAAATGCTATCCGGACATTGTTACAACTTTAATTGGTACAAAGCTTTTTTCATCAGAGAGAAAAGGCATATTGATGTGTTGCCGTGATGATTCTGAAAAACTATATCCTGAATCAGAGATTACTGATCTTATGGATAGACTTAAGGAAATTGATGATGTTTCAATGACGGATACTACAAAACATGGTAAACGAAGTGAAATCGTTGCAAATGCAGAAAAGTATGTCTGGGATGAGATTGAAAACTATTCTAAGTATCGTTGCATTATAACAGATCGTTATCATGGAACTATTTTTTCGATGATAGCTAGTACACCTGTTATAGTAATTAAATCAAATGATCATAAGGTTACGACTGGTGTCAATTGGTTTGAAGGAGTATATGATGGCCATATATTTAGAGCTGATGATCTGAATCATGCTTTTGAACTTGTTAAGCAGATTTATAGTTCTGATATTCCTGAAATAACAAATTCATATTTTGAAGAACAGTATTATGATAAGCTGCCTAAATTGTTTAAAAGCAGCATTGGAGATGATTAAATGGAGATTTGTGGACCTGCTTCATGTACAGGTTGTGGGTTGTGTTCTAATATATGTCCGGTAAATGCAATCACAATGGAAAAAGGAGAAAATGATTTTATCTTTCCTAAGATAGATGCAACTGTTTGTATCAAGTGTAAACAATGTGCAAAAAAATGTCCCGCAAATCAAATAATTGATCAATCAATTAATGTAAAAAAAACATATGCTGCTTGGAATAAAAACAAAGTTATTAGAAAAAGTTCAAGTAGTGGTGGAATATTTTCCGTGCTTGCGGAACGAATACTTAGCGAAGGTGGCGTTGTTGTAGGAGTTGCATTGCAAAATTTAGAAGCAAAACATATTATTGTATTTTCCATGTCAGAATTGTCGGCATTATATGGCAGTAAGTATGTGCAAAGCTATACGGGTGATATCTATAAACAGGTGAAAGAGCAGCTTGAAATTGGCAAAAAAGTATTGTTTTCAGGTACGCCATGTCAGATTCATGCGATAAGGCAATTTCTTGAAAAAGATTATGATAATTTGATATGTGTTGATGTAATATGTCATGGTGTTCCAAGTTTATCTATGCTTAATAAACACATTGCAGAAGTTAGTAGAGAGCGTAAAGCAAAAAATATTAAATTCAGGTATAAAGATCCATATTGGGATTATTCATATGTCAGGATAGAATATGCAGATGATGGTATTCCTTATCAAAGATTAACAGTAGATGATGATTATTTTCATTTATTTAACATTAGTTTTTCGATAAGACAATCCTGTCATGAATGTCATTATGCCTGTACACATAGACAAGGAGATATTACACTTGCAGATTATTGGGGATATAGAGCACATAATTTCAAGATGAATAATTATTTTGGTGGCATTTCGCTTATTCTTGTAAATAGTTACAAGGGTCAAAAACTGCTAGATGATGTTACTTCTGAATTAAAAATAGAACATGCTTCCTTGGAAAATGCAAAATGTGGGCAGAAGTGCTTGAGTGAACCGTTTAGACTTCCTTCTGAAGATTTGGAAGCATTTTGGAAAGACTATAGAAGTGGCATGACAATTCGTGAATTGAGCGAAAAATATTATAATAATAAATTTGTTCGTCCTAAGTTTTTGTGGTTAAGGCATTTAAAATCAAAGTACATTTGGATAATAAAAAAAGTTTCCAGGAGTAGAAATGAATGAGTGAAAGCAGAACCAAAAGTGCTGCAAGGAACGTTATAGTAGGTATACTGAGTAAATTTATTATAATGTTTTTTGCCTTTGTAACAAAGACTCTTTTTATTCGCATCCTTGGCGTTGAGTATAATGGTGTGAATGGTCTTTATGGCAATATACTTGCTGTTTTAGCATTATCGGAGTTAGGCGTTGGTAACGTTTTGAATTATGCGTTGTACTCAGCTTTAAAAAATAATAATACAGAAAAAGTTAAATCTTTAGTTTGTTACTTTAGAAAAATATACTATGGTATTGCTACAGCAGTAACTGTGATTGGACTTGCGTTAGTACCTTTTTTGAAATTTATTATTAATAGTGATCTTCCACATGATGAGTTAATAACATATTATATACTGTACCTTGCTAATTCCGTTGCTTCGTACTTTGTAGTATATAAAACAACGGTTATTAGTGCAGATCAAAACAATTATATTAGCAGTATATGTGAAATCGCAACTACGATATTAATGTATGCAGTTCAGATTGTTTATCTCTTAATTGCTAAAGACTTTTTAGGCTATCTTATTATTCAAGTGTCATGTACAATTCTTAAAAATGTTCTAATGAATACAATTGCAAACAGAAAATATCCATATTTAAAAAATATTGGGAAAGACGAGGTATCTTTATCTAGAGAAGAAAAAATTAAAATTATAGATAATATCAAGTCTACTTTTCTATATAAAATTGCTGCTGTTATACTGAATAATACAGATAATATTCTAATCTCAATTATTGTTGGTACCGTTTTTGTTGGTTATTATTCGAATTATTATTTAATCATCAGTTACATTACCACATTTATTTCTATTTTTATTACTGGAATCACAGCTAGCCTTGGAAATTTAAATTCTGAGAAAAATACAGAATCGTCATACAACATGTTTAATGTTTTAGAATTGATATTTGCATTCATTGGAACAGTCGCCGTTTGTTGTTTGATAAACTGCTTACAGCCATTTATAGCGATTTGGATCGGTAATGAGCAAGTTATGGATTTTAGCTGGGTTGTTGTTATAACATTAAACTTGTTCCTGACAACAATTATGAATCCAATTTGGATGTTTAGAGAGACAATGGGGCTGTTCAAACAAGTACGGTATCTGTTGCTTATTACAGCGGGATTAAATGTTGTTTTTTCAATTGCTTTAGGAAAATTATTTGGAGTTCCTGGCATATTGGCGGCAACATTTATTGCAAAATTGGTTAGTCAGTATTGGTATGAGCCAATTATTTTATTTCGTGAATTTGGAAAACCAGTTAAACAGTTCTACTTTAATCAAATCAAACAACTATTAGTAATGATTTTAGCGTCATGTATCTCTGTTTTAATTTGTTATATATTTGGAAATAATATTTTTTACATTTTGATTAGAGCGATTATATCAAGTCTGATTGCTGTTATCATGGTATGGCTTTTTAATTGTAAAAGCAAAGCGATGTCTTATATAATCGATAGATATGTTTCACCGATACTCGCAAAGATAATTATGAAAATGAAAAGGAGTAAATAAACATGTCATTATTCACAAACAAAACCCTAATGATAACCGGAGGAACGGGATCATTTGGAAACGCAGTATTAAACAGATTTCTGGAAACAGATATCGGAGAGATCAGAATATTTTCGAGAGACGAAAAAAAGCAGGACGATATGCGTCATGAGTATCAGGCGAAAATGCCTGAGGTAGCGGACAAGATAAAGTTCTACATAGGCGACGTAAGGAATTTGCAGTCCTGTAAGGACGCTATGCATGGTGTAGATTACATATTCCATGCGGCAGCACTCAAACAGGTGCCGTCTTGTGAGTTTTTCCCAATGGAAGCCGTAAAAACTAATATTATCGGTACGGATAACGTCCTGACAGCAGCTATCGAGGAGGGCGTTGAAGCAGTAATATGCCTTTCAACTGATAAAGCAGCCTACCCTATCAATGCCATGGGTAAGTCAAAATCTCTTGAAGAAAGCGTCGCTATCGCTAAAAGCAGATATAGCGGAAAAACTAAAATATGCTGTACTCGTTATGGTAACGTAATGTGCTCCCGTGGATCTGTTATCCCTCTGTGGATCGACCAGATCAAAGCAGGCAACCCTATCACTGTAACAGAGCCTAATATGACTCGTTTCATTATGTCACTTGAAGAAGCTGTCGACCTTGTACTCTATGCTTTTGAGAACGGTGAAAACGGCGACCTGCTTATCATGAAAGCCCCCGCTTGCTCTATCGGTCTTCAGGCTGAAGCCGTTACTGAAATGTTTGGCGGCAAAAAAGAGGATATCAAGGTCATTGGTATCCGCCATGGCGAGAAAATGTATGAAACACTTCTTACCAATGAGGAGTGCGCAAAGGCTATCGACCTTGGCGGCTTCTATCGTGTCCCTGCCGATAATAGAGGCTTGAACTATGATAAGTTCTTTAGAGACGGCGACGCAGATAGAAATACTCTTACTGAGTTCAATAGTAATAATACAAAGCTCCTTAATAAGGAAGAAATAAAGGAAAAAATGCTTAAGCTTGCATATATCCAGGAGAGATTGGCTGAGGATTGATATGTCAAAGAAGTTGGTTATCCTCGGTGCGGGCGGATATGCAAATACTGTAAAGGACGTTTCTGAACAGCTGGGCTATGATGTGATAGCTATGCTGGACGATAGATTTGCCGACCGCACACTTGATTCTTTTACTAAATATATTGCTGACGATACGGAATTTATTCCTGCCTTTGGAAATAACGAGTTCCGTTTGTCTTGGTGCGATAAAATAACTAGAGCAGACGGCAGACTTGCCACTGTTGTGCATCCTACAGCTTATGTAAGTCCTACCGCATCTGTCGAAAAGGGCGTTGTGGTGCTTCCGAAAGCTGTTATCAATACAGATGTGATAGTGAAACGTGGCTGTATCATCAATCTGGGTGCTATCGTGGACCATGGCTGTGTGATCGAACAGGGCTGTCATATCTGCCTTGGAGCAATAGTAAAAGGCGAAAATAGGATCGCAGCGCTGAGTAAGATAGAAGCCGGAGAAGTTGTGCAGCTTAGACAGTATCCTGTGAATAAATGATTTTACCAAAGGTCGTTGCTGACCTCGGGAGGAAAGTATATGGAACATAATTTTAAATGGAAAAATGACGGCAGAACAAAGGTAATGATCGGCTGCGGCACCCGCCCTGAGATCATTCGCCTGGCGGCTGTAATAAGAAGATGCCGTGAGTATTTTGATACCTGCGTTGTGTATTACAATCAGAACTGGGACCGCAACCTCAGTACAGTTTTCTGGGAGGATTTCGAGCTGAAAAACACTTTCGGCGAGTTCGGCCCTGATATTCTTGTTCCTGTAGTAGGGGATAATCTGGGCGTTACCTGCGGAAATATTCTCGGCAGAAGCTATGAACTGCTTTCAGAATTGCAGCCTGACGCCTATCTTGTCCTTGGAGATACAAACAGCTGTCTGTCAGCTATCTCCGCTAAAAGACTTCATATCCCGCTTTTTCATATGGAAGCAGGAAACAGATGTAAGGACGAGTGCCTCCCGGAGGAAACAAACAGAAGAATAGTCGACGTTATCTCTGACGTAAATCTTTGCTATTCCGAGTTTGCAAGAAAGTATCTTGCTGATACCGGACTTCCAAAGGAAAGAACATATATGACAGGCTCGCCTATGGCGGAAGTCCTTCGTGGTAATCTGGATAAGATTCAGGCTTCTGACGTTCTTGAACGTATGGGTCTTGAAAAGGATAAGTATATTCTTCTTTCTGCACACAGAGAGGAGAATATCGACACAGAAAAGAACTTTACAAGTCTGTTTACTGCAATAAACGCACTGGCTGAGAAGTATGATATGCCAATATTGTATTCCTGCCACCCGCGTTCAAAGCATAGACTTGAAAAGAGCGGCTTTAAGCTCGACCCTAGAGTAAGAGTAAACGAGCCGCTGGGATTCAATGACTATAACTGTTTGCAGATGAATGCACTTGCTATCGTTTCAGACTCAGGCACGCTTCCTGAGGAGAGCAGCTTCTATCTTTCAATAGGTCACCCTATCGCAGCAGTTTGTATCCGTACTTCTACCGAGCGCCCTGAAGCACTTGAAGCAGGGGACTTTATCCTTGCAGGAATTACAACAAAAGAGCTGCTCAATGCTACAGATATGGCTATCGAAATGAAGCAGAAAGGCGTTCTTGGCAAGCCGTGTCCTGACTATGTGGACGAAACAGTATCAATGAAAGTCGTAAGGATCATTCAGGGATATGTTAATGTAGTCAACAAAATGGTCTGGAGAAAAGATCAGTAAGGAACGTGAAAATATGAAGATATTGGTTACAGGCGCAAAGGGCATGGTGGGAACAGCCCTTGTGAATAATCTGAAAAATATCAGAGATAACAAAAATCGAACAAGACCGAATATTTCTGTTGAAGAAATATATGAGTATGATATAGATTCTACCAAGGAACAGCTTGACGAGTATTGTAAGGAAGCGGATTTTGTTTTCAACCTTGCAGGGGTAAACCGTCCTGAGAATACCGAGGATTTCATGAAAGGCAACTTTGGCTTTGCGTCACAGCTTCTTGATACTCTGAAAAAGTATGATAACAAGGCAACTATCATGCTCTCGTCTTCCATACAGGCAACGCTCATAGGACGATATGACGGAGAATACGGCAGAAGCAAGCTTGCAGGTGAAGAGCTTTTCCGGAAATATGCCGCAGAAACAGGAGCAAAGGTCGCAATATATAGGTTTCCTAACCTTATGGGTCATTCAAGACCAAAGTACAATTCTTTTGTATCAACACTTTGCTACTGCGTGGCTAATGACGAGCCGTATTCCATAAATGACAGAGCAAGTGAACTGGAGCTTCTTTACATTGATGACCTTGTTGAGGGTATGTTTGATCTTCTTGAGGGCAAGGAAAAGCATTGCGAGTTTGACGGCGTAATGCCTGTCGCAAATGATAAGGGCAGATATTGTTATGTGCCTGTTACTCATAAGGTAACTTTGGGCGAGGTGGTAGATCTTCTTGAAGAATTTAAGCAGCAGCCTAAGACCCTGCTTATGCCTAAAATGCCAAAGGGCTCTTTTGCCAAGAAACTGTATAGTTTGTATCTGACATATCTTCCTGCAGATAAATTCAAGTATGCGCTTAAAATGAATGTAGATAACAGAGGCAGTTTTACTGAGCTTGTTCATACAGAGGATTGCGGACAGGTAAGTATAAATATAAGCAAGGCGGGCATCACAAAGGGTCAGCATTGGCACAACTCAAAATGGGAGCTTTTCATAGTTGTCCACGGTCATGGTCTGATACAGGAGCGTAACATAAACACAGGAGAGAAAGTTGAGTTTGAGGTCAGTGGTGATAAGATCGAGGCTATCCACATGATACCTGGCTGGACCCATAACATTATCAATCTCAGTGATACTGAGGATCTTGTTACTGTTATGACCTGCAATGAGATATTTGATCCAAGTCACCCTGATACTTTTGGGGAGCCTGTGTAATGTCAGAATATATAAAATTCCTCCGCCAGCACCTAGGTCACACCCCTCTGCTGCAGGTGGGAACAA